>FZPX01000150.1_pt1 | contig 14396 bp, 14 predicted proteins | sample 1534791 | NCBI WGS metagenome assembly FZPX01 (sample SAMEA104161951, study PRJEB21768) | metagenome | biome: subterrestrial habitat; feature: phreatic zone; material: underground water | place: France | collected 2016-06-01 | depth 60 m | reverse complement strand
CCCTGCAACATCTTGCCGCCGGAATATTTGTTGGTTCCGGCATCGGACAGCGAGGTCTTGCCGCCCACCTGCTGCTTGACTTGCGCGTAGCTGGCGACGCCCAGCTCCAGGCCCAGCGGCGCGGCGTTGGTGGCAAAGGCAGCATTAGAAATCGCCATGCACAGCATGGCGAATACGATCAAGAGCTTGTTGGTCATTTATTTTCTCCTTGTTCTCGTTGAAGGCTGATGGAAATATGGGTATTGCCGTGATTGATTTGAATATTGATCGCACTATCCTGCGCAGTTGTATCCAGTGAATTTGTGTCCGGCACACAAAGGAAAGCCTTACATTCAGAAGTGCGTGCACGACCAATCCGTTTCAGCCCATCATTCATCAAGCAGATAGCCACTATACCCATAACACCCCACAAAATGATGTAACCAACGATGGTTAGAATATCCGAAATTTGAAATACCTTTAAAGCGTTCGGGTCGAGGAATATGGAAAAAATACCAATGAAAATTGATGTTGCAACAGCAACCATCAGTTCACCATGTTCTTTCTTGGTATCAACTGTTTTGGATTCTTGAGCCGTCATGTCACACCTCACTTGCCAGCCAGCAGATTTGCAGCCGCATCCGCGTTCGCAGTATCACCAATTTCACGATATAGTACCTCGGCCTTCGCTAGCCATTCGCGTGCCACTGGAAAATTTTTCTGGTCAAAGCTAAGTTCAAACAATCCCCAGCAAGCCACCGCTTCAAAGCGCTTATCTCCAATCAGGCGAATAGCGTTATACCCTGTCGTCAATTCTTTTTCCGCATCTTGTAGTTTTCCCTGCTTGTGCAAAACAGCACCGAGATTGATCTGCTGAATGGAGGTAAAGTGTGCATCGCCATTGCTCCGAGTGATTGTGATCCCTTGACGAAGAGCTTTTGCTGCCTTGGCATATTCCTTACGATTCGCATGAATTGTAGCAATGTTGTTCAATATTACTGGCTTCTTCTCGAGTGGAACAATTTCCAGGGTTTCTTGATACAGCGCCAGAGCGCGCTTCACATCGCCGCGACTTTGAGCGACTAAAGCTAGGTTGTTGAGCGATTTTGATACATCATTCATGTTGCCCAGTTCTTTGGAGGCTTTGAGCGCGCGTTGGTCGTAAAGCTCTGCACGATCCAAGTCATTGAGTTTGTAATAGGTTCCCCCTAGAAAAATATAGGCAACGCCAAGTTCCTTTGTGGACTGCGACAGCGCTTCTGCTTGCTGGAAAGCAGACAATGCATCATGCACGCGGCCTTGTTCGCTTAAAGCCACCCCAAGACAAAGCTGTGCATTACGCTGCTCGGCGCGATTCAAATCATTACGTTGCAGCTGTTGCTGCGCTTCCCCTTCAGCGCGTGAGTAGTCTTGTGCATTGAGGAAATTAAAACAGTTCTCGATCGCGTCTGCACGTGCAGCCGACGTAGCGGAAAGGTTCATAGCGAACAGCAAAAAAACAAACAGCAAGCGGCTGGATAACACAGTAAACATTTCTTATCTCCCTGAACAACATTGAATGAAAAATGCGCAGTCCTAGGCGTGGCGGTGATTTGTTCAGGGAGGGGCGCGCGCCGCGCCGGACTTAGCGCAGGAACTTAAGGCAAACGGTGTAATCCTTTGCTTGCTTGCTTGCTTGCTTGCTTGCTTGCTGTGGTGAGGGAGGGCAATTCATGGAGTGAAAGTTTAGCACATGGGCAAATTGCACTCCGTTTTGGCAGGGGTTTGGCTTGCGATGCCCCGCATGAAAATATCAGGTGCAATGCGCTTCATTTTCTAGCCGCAGTTTAATGACGCCAATCATACGATACGCCCGCTGCGCGGGTTTCTGACGAAACCCAGCATATGCTTGGCAAGGCATGAACAGGAAACAATATTACGCACAAATGGGTATCCCCTTCACCCAAGTTGAAAACGGTGATATGTTCAATGTCATGGAAACTGACAAGCCGCCTCCTGGAGTTGATTACCCGCGCACGTTCGACGAAATGGACGAATGGTTCCGCACGGAAGCTGGCTGCCGAGCGTACATACAACGCCTGCGCTGGCCCGACGGATTCGCATGTGGGCGTTGCGGGGTTGTCGGGGAGCCTTGGGTGACTGCGCGCGGCGTGTTTCGGTGCAAGGCTTGCGATATGGAGACGTCGCCGACTGCCGGCACGGTGTTCCAAGACACCCGCAAGCCGTTGCGGACGTGGTTTCTCGCGATGTGGTTCATCACCAGCCAGAAGAACGGGGTGAGCGCGCTGGGCTTGCAGCGGGTGCTGGGGCTGGGCAGCTACGAAACGGCGTGGACGTGGTTGCACAAGTTGCGCCGCGCGATGGTCAGGCCGGGACGCGACCTTCTCACCGGCGAGGTAGAGATCGACGAAACCTTTGTTGGAGGCCCGGAAGAAGGGAAGCGAGGTCGGGAGATCGAGAAAAAATCCATCGTGGTGGTCGCCGCAGAAAAGAACGGGCGCGGGATCGGGCGTATACGGCTGAAACACATCAAGGATGCCTCCGCCGAAAGCCTGCTGGCTTTCATCGGAGAGTCTGTGGGGTCTGGCTCCACCATTCACACGGACGGATGGAGAGGCTATTCCGGGCTTCCGGCTGCGGGCTATCGGCACATCGCCACGAACATTAGCGGCGGTGATGATCCGGCCCACGAGGTCATGCCGCGCGTCCACAACGTCGCCGCGCTGCTCAAGCGCTGGCTGCTCGGTACGCTTCAGGGTGGTGTTCAACAGCAGCATCTTGATTATTACCTCGACGAATTCACGTTTCGTTTTAACCGCCGTCGTTCTAAAGCTCGCGGGTTGCTCTTTCATCGACTCGCCCAGCAGGCCGTGGCAGTTGGTCCAGCGCCCTACAGCTCCATTATTCATGGGAAATCACTGTGACTTGGGTGAAGGGGATACCCATTTACGCACAAACGGGTATCCCCTTCACCCAAGTTGGAAAGTTAATGTCATGGAAACTGGCAAGCAGCCTCCCGGAGTTGATTACCCGCGCACGTTCGACGAAATGGACGAATGGTTCCGCACGGAAGCTGGCTGCCGGGCGCACATACAACGCCTGCGCTGGCCCGACGAATTCAGGTTTCGTTTTAACCGCCGTCGTTCTAAGGCTCGCGGGTTGCTCTTTCATCGGCTCGCCCAGCAGGCCGTGGCAGTTTGTCCAGCACCCTACAGCCCCATTATTCATGGGAAATCACTGTGACTTGGGTGAAGGGGATACCCGTTTACGCACATTCATCGGCTCCCTTCCCCCGCAAGCGGGAGAAGGGCTGTGGATGAGGGACTTTGGTCTGATTCGAAGCGTGATGCATGCACTATGCCCCTCACCCCTCTCCTGCCTGCGCGAGAGGGGCTTTTTAGTTCACGGGCGCACCAATACCCGTTGGTTAGAACGTAGTTGTTGCCGTTTCAGCGACTTTACACCCACGGCCACCCCTTGCGGGCATTGCGCCAGCAGGCTACAAATAATTATGGCGCATCAAAAAACCGGATCAAATTGCGCCCGCCTTCTTTCGCCCGATACATCGCCCTATCCGCCCATTTGAGAATATCTTCCGCGCTGCTTTCGTAGCCGACAAACAACACCGCGCCGATGCTCGACGTGCAACGGTGTTCGACGGTAACGGTTTCGACTTTGCCCTCCTGCGGGATTACCAGCACATAAGGCTCGGCCAGGCTGGCGCGGATTTTTTCCGCGACGGTTCCGGCTTGCGCGAGCGACCCGGTTTTATCGGAGTCCAGCTCGCCGAGTATCACCACGAACTCGTCGCCGCCGAAACGCGCGACGGTGTCCGCCTCGCGCACGCAACCGGCGATGCGGCGCGCCACTTCCGCCAGCAGCAAGTCGCCCACGCCGTGACCGTGCGTATCGTTGAGCGGTTTGAAGTTGTCCAGATCCATGAACATCAGCGCGCCATACCGGCCGCTGCGCTTGCTGGTGGCGAGCGCTTGGCCCAGCCGGTCGCCCAGCAGGCGGCGGTTGGGCAAGCCGGTGAGCAGGTCGTAAAAGGCCAACCGGTAAATTTGCTCTTCGGCTTTTTTGCGCCCGGTGATGTCGCGGGTGATGCTGAGCAACATCGCAACTTCGCCGCCCGCGTCACGCATGGGCGCAATGTGGGTTTCGAACCAGCGCCGCGTGCCCCTGAGCCCGGTGATTTCAAATTCCATAATGCCGCTTTCGCCGCTCATCACGCGCCCGTTCAATTCGGCTAAAGGAGCGCGGTATTCGGGATGAATAAAGTCGAAGATAGAGTGCCGCCGCACTTCCTCTACCGAATCTGCTTCGAGCATGGCGAGGCCCGCAGCGTTTATTTCCAGGAGCCGCCCGTCGAGGCCTATGACTTTTACGCATTCCGGTTCCGCCTCGAAAATTGTCCGCAAACGGTTTTCGCTTTCCCGCAGCGCCACCTCCGCCGCTCCGCGCCCCCGGCTATCCGCCGCCGCAATTTGCATCTGGATCACATGCATCAGGGTATAGGCGATCACCTTGCCGGCGTGCGCCATCATGGTGAATTTTTCATGCGGCGAAGTGGAATACAACATGCACAAATCGGACAGGAACAGCAGCACCCCCATCAAAGCCAGCCCTTCATACAGGGGATGGGCGCGGCGCTCGCGCCAATAGGCCGCAATGACACCCGCCCATAACAATAGCAACGGCACCTGCGTCGGGCGCTGTATCCCCAATATGCCGGTATCCACATAGCGCGGCAGTACGAGCGACAGGGCAAGCAACCCCGCCGTCAGCAGCGCGATCCCCGCCGCAAATACAACCGGTTTCAGCGCGGAGTTGCGCCGCATCAGCCAGAACGCCCACGCCAAGGCAAACGGCAACACGTAGGTGGAAGGCGGCCAGGTGGCGGGACGCAACGTGCCGGAATAGGTTTGCACCCACGCAAACCAGCCGCTCCACTCGATACCGATCAGGGCATGCAACAATTCCATCGCGGCGGCGAAGCCAAATCCGATGGCAAGATATTTCCGCGCATTCGGCTGAATTTGATATTGCTCGCCCAACAGAAACAGCATCAGCAGCAGCGACAAAATCCCGTTGCTGATATCCAGCACCAGATGCAGATGCTCGAATTTTTCCTCTCCCGTTCCCAACAAACCCAGAATGACCACTGCATACAGCAGCAGAAACCCCACTAAACTTGAAAGGTACTTGGATTGCATGGCAAGAACAGTTTTCGGGATATTTTACTGCGGCGGGTTTAACCGGTGAAATTCAGCATTGGGCGCGCGGTTGAGCAGTGCCTCTACCGCGCTCGCCGCCGGGATGCCTTCGTACAGCACGCGATAAACCGCCTCACTAATCGGCATATCCACGCCTAGCCGTTGCGCCACCTGATGCACTTCGCGCACGGTATGCACGCCCTCCGCCACATGGCCGAGCTGGCGCAGGATGTCCGGCAGGGTCTGCTGCTGCGCCAGCAACAAGCCGACCTTGCGGTTGCGCGACAGGTCGCCGGTGCAAGTCAGGATCAAATCGCCTGCCCCGGATAATCCACCCAGGGTTTCCGCATGGCCACCCAGCTTCAACCCCAGCCGAGTCATCTCGGCCAGCCCGCGCGTAATCAGCGCTGCGCGCGCGTTGTGCCCGAAGCCCAGCCCATCGGAGATGCCGGCGGCGATGGCCAGCACATTTTTGACTGCGCCCCCCACCTCGACTCCGGCTACATCGGTGCTGGAATAGATGCGCAGGCGCGCATGATGCAGCGACTGCGCCGTCTGCCTGGCAAATTCACCGTCATTGGACGCCAGGGTCAGCGCGGTGGGCAAGCCGCGCGCCACTTCCAGCGCGAAACTCGGGCCGGACAACACGCCGCGAGAAAAGCTATGCGGCAGGGTTTCCGCCGCCACTTGATGCGGCAATTGCGAGGTATCCGCCTCGAAGCCCTTGCAGGCCCAGATCACCGGAACCGGCGCAGGTAATTGGGCGATCTGGCGCAGCGTGGCGCGCAACGCGGAAGTCGGTACTACAACCAGCACCAGTTCGGCGTCTGCCAACGCGGCAATCAGGTCGGCAGTGAGATGCAGCTCCGGCGGCAACACCGCCTCCGGCAGGTAGAGTTGGTTGCGGCGGGTGGTGGACATCGCTGCGGTTTGCGCCGTATCGCGCGCCCACAGGGTGACGCGATGGCGCGCCGACAGGCTGATGGCAAGCGCGGTTCCCCATGCGCCTGCGCCGAGTATGGCGATATTCATGATGTCAGTGGCGCCGAAAAATCAATCGCCCCACACATCGGCAGCGCTGACATAGCCTGTCACGCCGTCTTGATGGCGCACCTTAAGCCAGCCGGCACCAGTGTTTTCCAGCCACTCCAGCGCCACCTGCGGGCGCGCCTGAAAAACCACTGTGGCGCCAGTTTCAGGAGCCAGGCGGATGGCTGCAAGGGCCGCTGTCACAACTACAAAGCGCTTGCTGCTCAAGGCGCGCTTTTCTATCCATGCCAGGCTGCCCGAACTGTCGCGCACCTTGGCCCAGCCATCAAAGCTGACTATCTGCTCCAACGGCAGGTAGCGGCTGGCGGCAAATAGTTTTTTCGCCTTGAGCGAAGGGGCGTCATACAGGGTGGCGGCGCCGTCCGCGACCGACACGTAATCCATTGCGTGGGCGGATCCAGCCGTCGCCAGCAGCGCAATGGAAAAAATGGAGCAGGCGCGGATGCCCATGCTTCGGCGCGATTTCAGTGTGTGGTAACGGACGCAGCATCTGCCTGTTGCTGTTGCAGTTTCTGATGGTACATCATGTCAAAATTAATCGGGCTAAGCAGCACTGGCGCAAACCCTGCACGCACCGACAAATCCGACACCACTTCCCGGAGATAAGGGTAAAGGATGTTGGGGCAGACCACCCCCAACACCGGTTCCAGTTCTTCCTGCGGCATATTGTTTATCCGGAAAATACCTGACTGTGTGGCTTCGATCAGGAACATCACCTTATCTTTTTCTTCCAGCTTGGCGGTAACCGTAACGGTGATAGACACTTCAAATATCCCATCCTCGATGGTGTTGGCCTTGCTGTGCATCTGCAAGCCGATCTGCGGGCTTTCCCGTTCCAGAAAAATTCCCGGGGCGTGGGGAATCTCCAGCGACAGGTCTTTCACATATAACTTTTCGATGTTAAACATGGGTTGTTGGGGTGCCGCTGTTTCGCTCATTATATTTCCTCAATGTTTTTAAAATTAATCGTTCACTAACAATATGACCAATTCGCCTCTATGTTCCAAAGCCGCAAGTTCGTCATAGCCTCCGACATGGCGTGTGCCGATGTAAATTTGCGGCACGGTGCGCCGCCCGGTTTTTTCCATCATCGCCATGCGCAGCTCCGGTTGCAAGTCGACGCGGATTTTTTCGATTTCCTCCACACCCCTGGCGCGCAGCAAGTGTTCGGCACGCACACAATAGGGGCATACCTCGGTACAGTACATCAGCACCTTGCTCATCATTTTCCCAACGCCCATCATTTTCCCAGCGGAAGGTTGGCTTTCTGCCAGGCCAGCATGCCGCCCGCAAGATTATACACCTGGCCGAAACCCAGTTTGCCCAGCAGCACGCACGCGGTCGTCGTGCGCTGCCCGCTGCGGCAGACAACCACGATGGGTTGCTCGCGATAGCGTTCCAGATCGCCGATGCGTTCCTTGAGCTTGCCGAGCGGAATCAGCCTGGAATTCAGGATGTGCCCCGCGTTGAATTCGCTCTCTTCGCGCACATCCAGGACGAGGGCGTTTTTGTGGTTGATCAGTTGCAATGCCTCGGCTATGCCCACTTCTTTTACCCCGCGCAGGCGTCCGCCCAACAGCGGCCACAGCAGCATCGCGCCGCTTATCCAAGCCCCCAGAAACAGACCGATGTTATCCCATATGAACTGCACGCTGCCACTCCTCGTATTTTCGGAGCGCGAATTCTAACAGAGATGCAAAGTGTGCGGGGTCATCCCGCGCCAGAGCGCGCAACTGCTCACTTGCCTGCGGGAAAGCGCCAGGATAGGACCAGATGGCGCGTTCCATTTGCAATTGCGCCGCAGCCAGCTCACCGGACAAGGCCAGCAACACCGCCTCGCTGTAAACCACCGGACTGATCGGCACGAAATGCATCGCGCGCTCGTTCATTTCCAGCCTGTCGGCAAGATGATTGGCGCTAACTGTCAGTATCGAACTCAAAAACAATTCGGCATAAGGATGCAGCAACGGCTGGTCATATAAAGACAGCAGGCCTTCACTCCTGCGTTTGGTAAATTCATTGTCCGAGGCAGATGCCGGACCCATGGCCAGCACCCCTTCAATATTGCGGTAACCCTGCATCAGTTGCGCCATGGACACCACCCCAAGCAGCAGAATAGCCGCTACCGACAACCGCCCCACGCCGCGCAATTTCAGGCGATAGGTGGTGTTGTCCAGCATGCCCAGCGTGATGGCTGCAATACCAAGAAAATAGGCGTACCACAACTGGTATTCCAGCAGGCTGTGTATCGCCAGCACGGCAAGCAGGCCGTACCCCCACCAATGGTAAATGGTGCGCTGTGCACTACGCGCTTGCAACAGCCACAGTGCCAGCGCACCCAGCAATATAAGCAAGCCAGCCAGGCCCATTTCAGCCGCAAGATGCATCACGAGGTTGTGCGCGTTGTTATATAACCCGGCGATATTGGTACTGTGCAGCACGGGCACCAACTGGAAATGCTGCCAGGCAAACTGGCCGAAACCGGCTCCCAGCAAGGGAAACTGCGTGAAAATCAGCCAAGCCTCGTGCCACAGATACAGCCTGATGCTATTTCCCGTTCCCCCTTCAAGCAAGCGCTGCGCGGAAGTTGTCCCCGCAGCAAACCAGGGTAATTGCACCAGAGCATTCATCACCGCAAACCCCAGCAAAAGCAGCAAGCAGTAATACAGCAGTTGCCGGTATGACTTGTCACGCCGCTGCCACAGCAAGGACATGCCGGTCATGAACAGCAAATATAGCCAGGGGCTGCGCGAACCGCTCAACGTCATTACAAATAGCAGCGGCGCAGCCAGCACAACCACATGCCATCCGCGCATCTGCCAGCGCATGCGCAGCAAGCCGAGCGAGATCAGACCCAGCGTGATGTAATCGGCAAAGTGGTTGGCTTGCGCCATATTTCCGTACACGGCGGAACCGGTCTTGACCACCACTACGGCATCCAGAAAAGTGTGCCAGTGAAAATGCTGTAGCAGTCCGATCAGGGCATTCAGTTCGGCTCCCAGCAACAGGCACACGGCCAGCGCCGTTGCCAGGACAGGCAATCCAAGTTGCTCGCGCAGCCGGTGACCGAGCATGATCAGGAGCGCCGCCCACAACAGATACAGTGCAATCAGCAGCGCCTGGCCAAAATACGCCACCTTACCAAACGCAGACTGCACCAGGACGAGCAGCATCAACCCAATTGGCAGCAAGACGATGCGCGGGATTTCCGGCTGCTGCCAATAGCGTTGTGTCACCAGCAGGGGCATGGCGCACAAGCCGAGCACAACCGCCCCCCATTCCTGATAAAACGTGGTCATGGGATGGGCGTGGACGTAATAAAGAAAAGGCAATAACCACATCAGCCCGGCGAATACCAGACTGCTGTGAGCCAATGCTATCCTGGGGAATCGCTGCGGGGGGGGTGTTGGCAATCCCATCCTTAACCAACAGCTCCCTTGATGCCAAGCTTTGCCAGCATGTTATTCAGTGGACAGAAAGTGGTGAAGCCACTCTGGAACAGGTTCATGCCAACGAAGGCGGTAAGCCACAAAAAGTTTTGGCTGACAAACACCGGACTGGCTTCTGCGCCCAACGACAGGGACAACAGAATAAAACTGCCGGCGACGATGCGAACGATGCGTTCTGCGTTCATGTGACTCTCCTGAAATGATGGTGCGGATATTACTGGAATTTTCTGTACAGGGTGGCGTAATGCAACACCGGTATTACGACTAGCGTCAGCAAGGTGGAGACCAGGATGCCAAAAATCATGGAAATCGCCAGCCCGTTAAAAATGGGGTCATCCAGGATAAATAAAGCTCCCAGCATGGCCGCCAGCCCGGTCAGGATAATGGGTTTGGCACGCGCGCTGGCGGCAGTAATCACCGCCTGCTGCAACGCCATCCCCTCGCGCAATTGCAGGTTGACGAAATCCACCAGCAGGATGGAATTGCGCACGATGATCCCGGCCAGCGCGATCATGCCTATCATCGAGGTGGCGGTGAATTGCGAGCCGAGCAGGGCGTGGCCGGGCATCACACCGATAAGAGTGAGCGGAATCGGCGCCATGATGACCAGCGGTATCAAGTAACTCTTGAACTGCGCCACCACCAGCAAATAGATCAGCACCAACCCCACCGCGTAGGCGATGCCCATGTCGCGGAAGGTTTCGAACGTCACCTGCCATTCGCCGTCCCACTTCAGCGCATAGCCCGCGTATGGATTGGATGGCTGCTTGAAATAATGCACATCCAGTTTGCCGCCCTGTCCGGTAGCCGCACCGTCAACCTTGCCGTTGATGCCGAACATGCCGTACAACGGGCTATCCAGTTTGCCTGCCATATCGGCCACCACATACACCACCGGCAGCAGGTCCTTGTGATAAATCGGGTAATCCCGCTGCGCCGGCACAATCTGCACCACCTCGGACAACGGCACCAGCACACCATTGCGTGCGCGCACCTTGAGCTTGAGCACATCATCAATGTGGCTGCGGCGCTCTGGTGGCAAGCCGAGGCGTAACGGCGGCGCGTATTTTGCCGTGGCGTCATGCAGCGAAGTCACGTCCTGCCCGGACATGGCAACATGAATCGCGTCCACGATGTCGTTTGATGCCACACCGAGTAACGCCGCCTTGCTTTGCAGCACACGCAACACTAATTTTGGTGCAGCTTCGGTCACGCTGTCATCTATGCCGACGATGTCTGCGGTCCGAGCGAACTGCTCATGCACCTTGCCGGCCACTTTGCGCGCGCCGTCATAGTCCGGCCCGTAGATTTCCGCCACGATGGGCGACATCACCGGAGGGCCGGGCGGCACTTCAACAATCTTCACTTTCGCGTTCCACTTGTTCGCGATGGCCTCGACCGGTTCGCGCACGCTGCTGGCGATCTCATGGCTGCTGCGGCTGCGGTGGTGCTTGTCCCTCAAGTTGACCTGAATGTCTCCCTGCTCCGCCGCGCTGCGCAAGTAATACTGGCGCACCAGGCCATTGAAGTTGATCGGCGAGGCGGCACCGGCATAAGCCTCGTAGTCCGTCACCTCCGGCACCATGGCGAGGTAAGCGCCGATCTCGTGCATCACCGCGCCGGTCTGTTCCAGTGCCGTGCCGCTGGGCATATCCACCACCACCTGGAATTCTGACTTGTTGTCGAACGGCAGCATCTTCAGCACCACCAGCTTGACCACGCCCAGAGATACGGCCAGCAGCAAGCCCGCGAGTATGCCCAGCCACAATTTGCGCCGCGCAGGTTTGCCTTGATCACCGTTCAAAAATGGCGTGAGCCGCGCACGGAAGAACTCCGCCAATTTCGTATCGCGCTCATCCTTGACGCCGGCGTGATTCGCCCCGGAAAAACGCAACGCCAGCCACGGCGTAATGACAAACGCCACCGCCAGCGAAATCAGCATGCCCATGCTGGCGTTAATCGGGATCGGGCTCATGTATGGGCCCATTAAACCGCTGACGAACGCCATCGGCAATAGCGCCGCGATCACCGTGAAGGTGGCGAGGATGGTGGGATTGCCCACCTCGTCCACCGCATCGGGAATGATCTCGGACAGAGCCTGCTGTGGTGCCAGTTCGCGGCGGCGATGGATGTTCTCGACGACAACTATCGCATCGTCCACCAATATGCCGATAGAAAAGATAAGTGCGAACAATGAAACCCGGTTCAGCGTGAAGCCATAAGCCCAGGAAGCAAACAGCGTGGCCGCCAGCGTGAGCAGGACGGCCACACCGACGATGAATGCTTCGCGCCGCCCCAGCGCAAACCACACCAGCGCCACCACAGCAGCGGTAGCGAAGATCAGTTTCTGAATCAGCTTCATCGCCTTGTCATTGGCGGTCTCACCGTAGTTGCGCGTGGTGGTGACATGCACGTCGGCAGGAATCACGCTGCCCTTCAATTCTTCCACGCGCCGCGCCAATTTGTCGGCGATGTCCACCGCGTTCTCGCCCGGCTTCTTGGTCACCGCCACGGTCACGGCGGTGAATTCGCCCTTGGCCGTGATGCCCTTGTCGCCCGCCGCTGCACCCGCGCCCAGCCAGACATAACTGGACGGCTGGTCGGCGCCATCCAGCACTTCTGCCACATCGCGCAGGAATACAGGTTTGCCGCCGGACACGCCCAGCACCAGTTGCCGCACCTCGTTCGCATCGCTCAGGAAATTGCCGGTCTGCACCAGCACTTCGCGGTTGCCCTGCGTCAAACTGCCCGCGTCCTGCGATACGTTGGCGGCCTGCAAGGCGGCGCGCACATCCTGCACTACAAGCTGGTGCGCGTTCAGCGCTTCCGGGTTGAACAGCACGCGCACCATGCGTTGCGTCGCACCCAGCGTGGTGACTTCGCGCGTGCCGTCCACGCGCTTCAGCTCGGCCTCGATGGCATGCGCCACCTGGGTCAGCGCCAGCCCGCTGCCAGCAGCCTCCTCGCGCCACAGCGTGTAAGCGGCAACCGGCACATCATCTATACCCTTGGCCTTGATGATAGGTTGCGCCACCCCCAGTGTGGGCGGCAACCAGTCGGCATGGGAATTGATGACATCGTAGAGCTTGACCAGCGAAGGAACGTGCTGCTCGCCCACCTTGAACTGCACGGTGAGCACCGCCATGCCGGGCTGCGATACGGAATAGACATGATCCACCCCGGCAATCTGCGACAGCACCTGCTCGGCGGGGGTAGACACGGTATTGGCCACATCCTGCGCGGACGCGCCGGGGTAGGCGATCAGCACGTTCGCCATGGTAACGTTGATCTGCGGCTCCTCTTCGCGGGGGGTCACCATCACCGCGAACAAGCCCAGCAGCACTGCCACCAGAGCCAGCAGCGGCGTCATCTGTGAATGCAGGAAAATTCTGGCGATGCGCCCGGAGATGCCCATCATTTTGCCTGCTGCGCCATGCCAGCCTTAACCGGCTCCAGCGCCACTTTTTCGCCGGGGTTCAGCCCGGCCAGGACTTCGATTTCATCCTGTCCGGCAGGCTCGCCCAGGCGCACCTGGCGCAAACTGGCTGCGCCTTTTTCATCCACCACATACACCGCCACCACTTCGCTGCGGCGCACCACGGCGCTGGAAGGGATCAATAATTTGTTCGCCTTGCCCACCGCGAAGTGGACGCGCACAAACATGCCCGGATAAACACCCGCCTCCCTGGCAGGCAGGTAGGCGCGCACCTGGGTGCTGTGCGTGCGCGCATCGGCGGTGGGCAGCACCGTCACCGAAGCGGCCTGCACCCGGCGGTTGAAAGAGGGAAACTCGATCATGGCTTGCGGGTGCGCGCCGATGTCCGCCAGCTTGTATTGCGGAATGTTGACGATGACGCGCATCTGCGCCGGGTCAAAACCGCTCATCAGCGGCTTGCCCACGGTCACCATCTCGCCCACCTCGACCAGGCGCGCGCCCACCACCCCGCCAAAGGGCGCAACCACGGCGGTATAGCCCTGCGCCAGCGCCGATTGCTGCGCACCGGCCTCGCTCGCCGCCGCTTGCGCCAGCGCCATCTTGTAATCGGCCTGCGCTTTGTCCAGCGCCGCCTGGCTGATAAATTTCTGCGCGAATAACTGGCGCGCGCGTTCGTAGCCGGACTTGGCGTTCTGCATGGCGGCCTGCGCCTGCATCACCTGCGCCTGGCTGCCCGCCACCGCCTGCGCCGCCTCGCGCTCGTCTATGCGCAAAAGGGTTTGGCCCTTCCTGACCGTGTCGCCGACATCGAACAGGATTTCCTTCACGCGCCCTGCGATCTGTGCCGACACGGTAGATTGCCGCGCCGCTTCGACCACGCCGTCCGCACTATAGCTTTGCGCCACCTCGCGGAATTGCACCGGCGCGACGGCAAGTTGCTCCGCCGCCTGCGCGATGGAAGTAAAAACAAAAGCCAACAGAAATAATGCGCGATGCGTCATGACCACCACCCGACTTGAACGATTCATATATTAGGATATTCTAATATTATGAAAAAAGCAACCTGGACAACCGATACCAAGCTTACTCCCAATGTATGGTAATTCAGTGAGGCAGCCCCGCGCGTTCACTGCACCAAGATCAACGACTGCTATTGGGGAACGCAAACATCCGGTACCGACACATACCAGCCAATAAAGCACCCCGCAGCAAGCTGCGGGGTATTAACTGCGCTCTTGCAACCTGCTGGCTTTTAGCCAGCCTTCG
>FZPX01000190.1_pt1 | contig 14542 bp, 14 predicted proteins | sample 1534791 | NCBI WGS metagenome assembly FZPX01 (sample SAMEA104161951, study PRJEB21768) | metagenome | biome: subterrestrial habitat; feature: phreatic zone; material: underground water | place: France | collected 2016-06-01 | depth 60 m | reverse complement strand
TTTTTTTTTAATGATACGGCGACCACCGAGATCTACACTCTTTCCCTACACGACGCTCTTCCGATCTTGGTCGGCTCCTACACGGCATACAGACAATTTACCGAGGGTCTTATCCTGACCGGTGCCACTGACCAAATAACGCTGGAATTGTTTTTTGCAAACTTCGTTTTTACGGCACACGTCGCGGCGGCAGCAGTCCTGGTCGTAGCGCCCGGCTACTTATATCATCGCAAGGATATGAAGGAGCTTGCCGTGATAGGCGAGATAGTCGCAATGGTCTTTGTTGCCACAGGCATCACATTTGTTCTGTTTCACATGGGAAGGCCGGACAGGATATTTCATATGATTCCCGGCATAGGCTTTCTCAACTTTCCCAATTCAATGCTCGTGTACGACACGATCGTCCTGAACGTCTATCTGCTCCTCAATCTCATCGGTGTTGTTTACATTCTTTACAAAAAATATGTCGGCAGATTTGAAGAGAAAGAATTGGCAATATGGTTCAGACCGATTGTCTTTCTGGCCATTGCATGGGGGCCGCTTATCCACATTGTCACGGCATTCGTGCTCGCCAGCAACGCAAGAGTCGGATTGTGGGCCACCGCAGTTCTGCCCGTTGCCTTTCTGTCAATGGCGGGTGCTTCAGGGCCTGCATTAATCGTATTAATCTTCCTTCTAGCCAGAAAATATACCAAGCTGGAGATCAATGATTCGGTTATCGACTTGCTTACCACGATCATTGCATGGAGCCTCGGTATAATCATTTTGGTATTCGCTGCCGAGATATTTACGCTGCTTTATCCGAGTACTGAACATGCCGACTCGCTAAAATACAGCATGTTTGGCCGCAACGGGCTCAATATGTACGTGCCTTGGTTCTGGGTAACGATGGTGGCGATAATAGGCAGCTTTGTTGCGCTCCTCTTCCGCAGGGTCAGAAGAAGCTATGACTTTTTGCTGCCATTGGTGTGTATCGTGATTTTCCTGGCGATCCTGGTAGAGAAGCCGATGATTCTTGTGTTCCCCGCTTTTAGTCCTTCCCCTCTTGGGGAATATACGGAATACCACGTTACCCTTATCGAGCTTTTCAACGTGCTTTTTGTCTGGGCCGTCGGGTTCCTGTCGTTGACGCTTATCGTAAAAGGTGCACTCGGCGTATTGACTGGCGAAGTGAGGCATGACAAGTCGTCAGCTTCTTCGTAGAACAGTGCTAAAGATACAAAATTTTTTACGCAGGCTTCCTGTGAGATGTTTTATGGAGCTGGAGCCCGATAAGAATTTGCGGATCAGCGGGGCTTGAGGAGGTATTTGAAATGGATTTCCTGCATGAATCGCCAAAAGTGGCCGCACTTGCCCTGTGCAGCTTCCTGGTTGGCGGACTGAGCATCAATAACATCGCACACTCCGCAGAAGAGAAACAAGCTGGAGCACGAAGTGCGCAGCCGGTAACAGAATGTTTTGAAAGCAGGACAGGTTACTCTTCCGTTACCAGGGTCGAAAATGCCGATCCAAAGTATGGCTATCCAAATGTTAAATGCTCGCAAACATCGGGCGCTGTCTTGTGGTGGGGAGATCCTTTTGACGGGACGATACCGATGGGTGAAATGCCGGATATAAGCGATAGTACGCGCGGCGATTTTGCCAACGCTGTTGTGAAGCCAAGAGAGCCCCAACTAACGTATTACAACATGGGACCTAATGGATGCGAGACATGCCATGACGGCAAAACGGTGCCATTCCCGAAGGACATCAAGCCCAGATTGATCGGGATGCATCAGGACATCGTTGAGAACTCACTCGAGTTACTGCATGGGCGCGGTGCATTGTGGTGCCTCAATTGCCACAGCGCAACGAGCCGCAACAAACTGGTTGATCGCCAGGGAAACCTGGTAAGTTTTAACCAATCCCAAAAATTATGCGGCGGTTGCCATGGCGAGAAGTATATTGACTGGCGGGCAGGAATACATGGAAAAAGAATAGGCTCATGGGTTACGGGCGGCAAGAAGAGATGGTGGGTATGCACAGAATGCCATAACCCGCATACCGTCCAGACAGCCAGGTTTAACCGGCTCAAGCCGGAACCACCGCCCCCGCTGCCAAGGGGAATGAAAAATGTCGACTATGAACGAGTCGGGGATGGTGAGCATTAGAGCAACATCGGATGGACACGCAAGCAAGTTTGGCTTCACAAAATTAACGTGGCTTTCGCATGGCATAAACCGGGTAATCATCACGCGCAGTCAGGATAATGAAATACAACTCAAAAAATAAAATGCTGGCATTTTCCTCAGACGAGGAAGTTTCCAAATTTCACAATCAGTTGACCGACGCCTTGCGTATGGTCATGCTTAAAGCTGGAGACGATGAAGCTACCAGTAAAGAAGAGGATTTGAAACATACCAAAGAGTTCTTTGATCGCTATTCCGTTTTGGCAGAAACACTTCGTCGCTTGCGTGTCCATCTTCCGCGATAAGCGGATGACCGTAGTGCTGCGGTCATGGATACTTTGATTTGAGCGGTGGGATTTCCTATCCTTTTTCATCGCGGATAATTGTCGTGAAACACCATGATCTTCTGATATGGTTACCAAACAGTTACGATGCGCTACCAGATCATCCCATTTGCCTGACTTCTTTTGGCGAGAGTATCTGTCCTGAGTGCGGTCAGGCTTATACCGGAAAAGTTGGTGAAGATATTTGCCGACAGTGCCAAAAGCGCCATCACCTCGCGAGCCCTGCTTCACAGTCACTGTTCGGCTAAGTGCGTTAACACTTACTGGCACGGCTATTGCGCTATCAAGTCTGAATATCTGCTTCAACTGTTATGGCTCTGCCGGAGTATTCAACAGCAGGGAAATTCAGGCAAACCCTCTAGGCAATAAGAATTTCAAATTCGTAAGTTAAAGGTAGTCACTATGATCCGCCGCCATTTCGTACATTTTTCCCATCTGACCATTACCGCCAGAATGCTTTATACCGGGGTGCTTTGCGTTCTCGGGGCAGGTTATCTTGCGGCCATGGTGTTTGTGTTCATTTCCCACGCCGGACGCGATGGCAAGCCTGGGCTATCGGAACAGGACATCGTCATAGCCTATGCCGGAACCAGTAGCGGCACCAAGCTGGAAAGTGCACTGATGGGTCCCATGTCAAAGATGTTGCAACCGGAAGAGAATCATCAGATCGTGGATTGGGTGCGCATGGGCACCAACAAAGAGGAGTTCGATACCAGGATCGGCCCCCTGATAACCAAACGATGTGTGGTATGCCATAACAACAACAACCCACACCTTCCCAGCCTGGAAAGCTACCAGGGTGTTATGAAGGTTGCGGAAAAAGACACCGGCGCCAATGTCCATACCCTGGTGAGGGTGTCCCATATTCACCTGTTCGGGCTGACCTTCATCTTCTTCCTCGTCGGCTCCATATTCAAGCATGCCTACTTCCGCCGCGAATGGTTGCAGGCCGTTATCGTCGTTACACCGTTCCTCTGCATCATCGCGGATATCGCCTCCTGGTATCTCACCAAACTTAACGTGGAATTCGCCTGGGTAGTCATAGGCAGCGGCGCGTTGATGGGAACCTGTTTTTCCATCATGTTCTTTGTTTCCATTTGGCAGATGTGGGTTTCACGCAAAATTCCACCGGATCTGGCGGTGGAAAACAACATTTAATACCCCCTCGCTGGCACATTTTAAGGACATATTGATGGCAGGCTCGATGAAAAATACAATTGGCTTGACACTTGTTGCCGCGTTCGCGCTGACAGGCTGTGAAAAACCCTATGAACACAAGGAAGTCGAGCAGCAGGTAAAACAGGCCTATGAAAATACAGCCGCCAATGCAAAGACCCAACCCAAAGCGGCGGGAGATGCAAAGGCGGGCAAAGTCATCGCAGAGATATGTGCCCCCTGCCATGGTATGGATGGTGTATTCGCCAATCTGGGGGCGCCCTTTATCGCTGGTCTTCACCAGGACTATCTGGTAAGCGCCATGCTGGCCTACGCGGACGGCTCGCGCAAGAATGACCAGATGAAACTCATCGCCACTGATCTGAAACGGAAACCGGAACAGATCGCCGATGTTTCTGCCTATTACGCCAGTCTCAAGACCTCATGGAAAGGCGCCAGTGTGGGCAATAAATCCGACGACAAACACATGGTTTCTGTCGGCCAAGAAGCCGTCAAGGCCGGCTCCGCAATTGCTTCGCGTTGCAATAGTTGCCATGGCGCAAGCCGCAGCACTTCCAAAAACGAGTTCATCCCCGTGCTCGCCGCCATGCCTCCGGAATATTTCATCACTTCATTGAAAAGCTATTCCAACGGTAAACGCAAGCACGACGTGATGAAAATTTTCAGCTCGCTCAAGGATAGCGAAATCAGGCAGCTTTCCGCCTATTACGCCGCGCAGCCGCCCTTGAACCAGCCCCGTCCGGGCAGAGGCAACGCTAGGGCGGGCGAACTGGTTGCCGGGGCGTGTGCCGGATGCCACAGCATTGACGGCAACGCCTTGAACCCGGAAATCCCCAGCCTGGCAGGCCAGCCGGCGGAATACTTGATCAAGGCTATGAAGGATTATCGCGATGGCCGCCGCAACGACCCCCTGATGGCCGCTGCGGTGCGAAAAATGCAGGATGAGGGCATCGCCAATCTGGCGGCTTACTATGCCACCCAGAAGCTGGAATCCCCTCTGCATCTGACAGGACAAGGATCCGGGCAATTTTCCCCCGTCGCTGATGGGCGCAAGATTGCCGGCTCATGCGATGGCTGCCACGGCAGGAACGGCAACAGCGTGAAAGCCGGCGTACCCAGCCTTACCGGCTTGCACGTGAAGTATCTGGTTTCTGCCACCAAGGGCTACCGGGATGGAGCGCGCACGAATGACGTGATGAAAAAAATGGTTGCCCACCTGAGCGATACCGATATTGAGAAGGTCAGCTTTTTCTATGCGACTCAAATACCGGCATCCGGCAAGCCTGTGCCCAAGGCCGATCTTGCGGCAGGCGAGAAAATCAGCTCCGGCTGCACTTCATGCCATGGGCAAAGCGGAATCAGCACCGCCCCCGCAACGCCGAGCTTGGCCGGACAGGACGCAGGCTACCTCGCCGCTGCAACCCGCGACTATGCGCGTGGCGCCCGCAGCAATGAAGCCATGTCCGGGCCGTCCAAGGGGCTGAAACCGGATGAGATCATAAACGTGACGGCATACTTTGCCTCGCTCAAGGCAGCCAAACCTGACACCACGCTTCCGTTATCGCCGCAACTCTCCATCATCCAGAAGTGCAATCATTGCCACGGCGAGAATGGCAGGAGCACAGAACCCGGCATCCCGAGCCTTGCTGGCCAGTCTGAAGCATATCTGGTGCTTGCGCTCAAGGAATATCAGGAAGAGACGCGCAAGCAACACATCATGAATGCCATGTCCGAAGTGCTGAGCCTGGTGGAAATGAAGGCGATTGCGGCTTTTTACGCACAGCAATAATTGGTAGTCGGCAACACCCTTTACCGCTCTGAATCGAGCGTCATTTCATGGCTTTCAACGATTCGCCCTCTCGTTTAACCGGACTGTAGTGATCTAATATCTTCTGGGTATTGAGTGCGTTACCAAACAGTTACGATGCGCTACCAGATCATCCCATTCGCTAGGCTTCTTTTGGCGAAAATATCTGGCTTGAGTATGGTCACCTTACACCCGCAATGCCCTTGAATATCTTTGCCTGCAGTACCAAAAGCGCCGCCACCACTCGACTTTTGCTTTCCAGCAAATGTTCAATTCAAAGGGCTAAAACTTACTGGCACAGCTATTGCAATATCACGTCTGATATCTGCTTTATCTGCTCCGGTTCTGCCGGAGTATTCAACAACAACAAGGAGGATGTGGAATGAATATCCTGAAGAATATCCTGGAATTAAAAATATCCCGGCGCCGTTTTCTGCAGGCAACAGGCACGGTTGGAGCAGCAGGAGCGGTCGGTTTGGGGGGGGGCAAGCTGGAGGGGTTCTCCACCCTGTCCAAAGCACATGCGGCAGCCGAGCCATCGTCTGGAACTGTCGTAACCAAGAGCTTCTGTGCCCAGTGCCCGGCGCGTTGCGGCATTGACGTTTACACTACCAACGGCAGGGTGCATGCCATTTATGGCAATAACGACCATCCCATCGCGAACGGCAAGCTGTGCCCGAAGGGACACTTGGGTACATACATGCTCTATGACCCGGACCGTATCAAGGGTCCCATGAAGCGCACCAATCCGAACAAGGGCCGTGATGAAGATCCCAAGTTCGTTCCCATCCCATGGGATGAGGCTTTCAAGATAGTCGCCGATCGCCTGAACGTGCTGCGCGACAAGGGTGAATCCCACCGCTTCGGCTTGTTCTTCGGTCGCGGCTGGGGTGCCTCAGATGTGGGCGTAAACATAAATGAATTCGGCAAGCTGTATGGATCTCCCAATGCGCCCATCGGCCATTCCTCAATCTGCTCGGACGGCTCGGTACTGGCAAAGGCCTGTACGGATGGCAATGCCTCTTACAGTTCGTATGATTATGCTCACGCCAACTGCCTGTTCATTTTCGGGGCAAACTATCTGGAAGCGTTCCGTCCCTACAACAACAACATGCAGCAGTGGGGTTACATGCGCGGTGTCAAGACCCCCAAGACGCGGATCATCGCTGTTGATGTGCATATGAACCAGACACTGGCCGCCTGCGACAGGGCCATGATGATCAAGCCGGGAACCGATGGCGCCCTGGCGCTTGCGGTGGCCCATGTAATCCTGACCGAAGGCCTGTGGGAAAAATCTTTCGTGGGTAATTTCAAGGACGGCGTGAATCATTTCTGGGCCGGCGAAAAGCTTGAAGAATCTTCCTTCAACGAAAAGTGGGTAAAGGGACTCATTCAGTGGTGGAACACGGAACTCAAGGATCGCACTCCCAAGTGGGCGGAAAGTGTTACCACCCTGTCCGCAGAGTCCATTACAGCCGCTGCGCGAGAGTTCGGTTCCACCCGCCCGGCAATCGCATTGTTCGAACGTGGCGCTCACACCCATAGCAACGGCGTGCTGAACGGCATGGCAATTCACTCGCTGAATGCTTTGGTCGGCTCGCTGTTTGCCGAGGGTGGCATTGCATACCAGATGGGCCCGGCGTATGGCCCGGCTCCTGCCAAGGCTGACGACTTCATGGACGACTATGCCAAGAGCGGCCCGCACACAAAGATGCCGCGCATCGACCTGAAGGGCCATGAAGATGGCTACCTGATGGCCAAGAACATGATTCAGGAAGTTGGCAAGAACCACCTTGCGGGCAAGCCCTACAAACTGGATACCGCACTGTTCTACATGACCAACCCAATATTTTCCACTGCAAATTGTGCCAAAGAGTGGGAGGAAGCGGTAAAGAGCATGTTTGTCATCGATACCTCGCCGTTCCCGAGCGAGATCGCCATGATGGCGGATCTGATCCTGCCCGACAACACCTATCTCGAACGCTACCAGGATGCACCCACGTATCCGTTCCAGGGCTTCCCACTAGCCCAGTTGCGCGTCCCTGCCATCAAGCCGGTTTATGACACCAAGACATTTGCCGACGTGCTGATCCAGATCGGCAGCCGCATCAAGGGGCCAACCAGCGAGTACTTCAAGAAGCTGGAGAGCGCCGAGAACATCGTGCGCCACCTGGCCAAGGGCTTCGCGGATGCTCCTGGTGACAATGGAGTCAATGACTTTGACTCATGGAAAGCCAAGGGCTGCTGGTTCAAGAAACCCTATCACTGGCGCCAGGTACGCGGCGAATTCTTCGAGTGGGACGGCAATGGCTGGAACAAGCCAATGAAACCCGATGAAGTAAAAGAGAAGTTGCTCAAAACCGATTCGGGCAAGTTCGAGTTCGTCTCCTCTTACATGGAACACAAGAAGGACTGGATACTCAAGGCCACGGGCCGTTCCGCCGAGAAGTACAACATGCCGCACTGGGAAGAGCCCAAGTATACCGGTGGCGGCGACCTGCATTTCGTTTCGCCGAAGACCGCGATGCACGCGGAGGGCCGCACGGCCAACATCCCTCACGCCATTGCACTCTTCCAGCCGGCAAACGGCGGAAAAATTCAGGCAGTGGCCGAGGTGCATCCCAGCGTGGCCAGCAACAAGGGTTTCAAGAACGGTGACCGCATCAGGATCAAGTCCTCGATGGGCGAGATTATCGCCATCGCCCGCGTGACCGAACTCACACGCCCCGACACCATCGTGCTGCCTTTTGAGCATGGTCACTGGGCATGGGGGCGTTGGGCCAAGGGTCGTGGTGCCAATCCCGACTATATTCTGGTGCAGCAATCCGATCGCATTTCCGGTATGCAGAATTTTTACACCGGAAAAGTCACGGTCGAGCGTGCTTAACGAATAAGGAGAAACAGAAATGGCTAAATGGGGAATGGTAATTGACCTGGACAAATGCACCGGGTGCCAGGCATGCAGCACCGCCTGCCAGATGGAGAACAACCGCCTGCCCGGCGAGAACTATCAGGACGTCCTGTATTACACCGAAGGCACTCAGCCGACGCCGGTGCTGAAGTGGTTCCCTCGGCCCTGCATGCATTGCGAGGAACCATCCTGCATGCATGTTTGCCCGACCAAGGCGACCTTCAAGACCGAGGACGGCGTGGTGCTGATTGACTGGAACAGGTGTATCGGCTGCAAGTACTGCATGATCGCCTGCCCTTACGGCGTGCGCTTCTATACGGACGAAAAACCGCTGATCGAGCCCAACATCAAGGGTGTGTTCCAAGGCGAGGGCGACCTGTCGTGGAATCCACCCTACAAAGGGCCGCAGCAGGACAATGCCCACGGCGTCGGCATCCAGCCGCACGGCGTGGTGTCCAAGTGCACCTTCTGTTACCACAAGATCAGCAAGGCGCCCAAGGGTATTGCCGATTTGTCCAACGACGACGCAGCCAATCGCGAATATGTGCCAGCCTGCGTTCGCACCTGTGCGCCTACTGCCCGCTACTTTGGCGACCTGGACAATCCCAAGTCCAACGTCAATCGGCTGATTTCAGACAAACGCGGTGTTCGTCTGCTGGATCACACCGGCAACAAGCCCCAGGTGTACTACCTATCGGGTGGTGCGGGTCCGGCTGTGCCGAGTGGTCGTGGCGGCGCCAACAAAGCTTAAGGAGGGATTACCCATGAGCACACAACAAGTGAAAGGGCCGGTCAATACGGCCATGATGGCAGGAATGGCGGCGTTGGTCATTGGCGGGGGATTGGCTCTTGCCAACCTGATGAGCAGTGGTCATGCTGCTTTCAATACCAGCAGCAGTGGCATTACTTGGGGACTGCCGGTGGTCGGGTACGTTTTTTTCGTACTGACCTCAACGGGTCTCACGTTTGTCGCGTCGCTGGCGATGGTGTTCGGGTTCAAGGAGTTCTACCCGATCGCCAAGCGTTGCATCTGGTTGGCGTTAGTGACACTGATTGCAGGCTTTACCTGTCTGGCGCTGGAAATGGGGCATCCGTTCCGCATGCTGTGGGCGGTTCCTACGGGGATGCAGTACCTGTCGCCGCTTAACTGGATGGGCTTGTTCTACGCGGCCTACATGGTGCTGTTGCTGCTCAAGTTCCAGAAAGTGAATGCCAATGACTGGGATAGTTCCAGCAGCCGCACTCTGGGCATAGCCTCCTTTGCCACCGTGGTAATCGCGCACGGCACCCTGGGTGGCGCTTTCGGTGCCTTGGCCATGCGTCCTATGTGGTACGGCCCCATGATTCCCCTGTACTTTCTGATGACGGCAGCGGTATCGGGCGCCGCCTTCGCGGTGTTGATCACCTACCTTACCTATGGCAACGAGAACTTCATGCCTGCCAAGGTGAAGAGCCTGATGACTGGCGCCATGCCGAAGGTGTTTGCGGCGGTTCTGGCCGTCGTCATCCTGGCAGTGGTGTCCCGCACGGTGATCGGCCTGTGGACCAATGCAGACGGCATGCAGGTGTGGGATCACATCGTGGCTTCGCCTGGGTACTGGATCGAGTTGGGCCTCATGGTGGCGGCGTTCTTCATGCTCTTGAAGGGTGGCTCGCCTTACGTTCCCTCCGTCATGGTCATCGTTTCGTTGTTCATTGGGCGTTACGAGTTCGTCGTCGGTGGCCAGATGGTTCCCCTGTTCAAGGGTTCATGGGTAACGGGTCTGATAGACTACACGCCATCGCTGACCGAGTGGATGATAGTGCTCCTGGCGGTGGGCATCGTTCTGGCCGGCTGGGCTTTCGGGGAAAAAGCGCTCAATCTTGCGGCTGAACCTGCCGAGAAGTAAAAAGCGTTTACCGTTTAGCTTTACTTGGATCGCCGGAGGGGGCACGCTTCCTCCGGCGATTTCATTCCCGATCCTGGATGCTAAAATGATGAACATGATTGATCCTCTGACACCCTCGCTTCTGCAAGAGCGAAGCGAATTTTACCTGACCTTGGCCCAGTCCTTCCTCACGCCGCAGACGGAAGAGCACTACAGAGCCATGGCCGACTATCTGGCGGATGATTTGGCTGATATGGATCGCTCCCTGGCGTACGGGATCGAAACGCAATTGGATGAACTGCGCGCCGCCATGTCGAGTCTGTCCAGCCACGAAGAATTGCTGGTGGAATATAGCCGCATGTTCCTGCAGCCACCGCGCGAGGCAACTCTCAATGTTTGTTTTCCTCTGGATGGCGCCATGCTGGGAGGAACCGTATCCGAAATCGAGATTTTTTACCGCAACTATGGAGTCGAACGGGGAGACCATTTCAAGGATCTGCCCGACCATGTGTCCGTGCAACTGGAATTTGTTTCTTACCTGTACGGACGCGCGGCGGAGGAGCTGGAAAGCGGAAAACCGGACACGGAAGCTGAAAAGGCTGCGGGCCATTTCCTGCACGAGTTTGTCAGCCGCTGGGCTCCCCATTTCGAGGACGGAATTGAAAAGGCAGGCAGGAATCTCAAACTGAAAGCCAACCCCTATCTGCCGCTGGCGCGCATTCTTTCCACCGCCACGGAGCGCGATGCAGCGGCCAATCCGGATTGGATCAAAGCCAGAAAACGCGTCGAGGTGGCGATCGAAAAAGCCCGCCTGGAATATGCCAACAAGGGAATTACGCCGGAAGACCTGGCTGATATGGAGCGCAAACTGCGAGAGAAGGGGCTGAGCACCGATCACTTGCACGTGGCTTTGGATAAACGAAATGAGGCCTTGGGGCTGAGCGCCAAATCGCCACCTGATCCACGACGGAAGTAATACCGTCACACAAGGATGCGCTTCAAAAAATCGTTCACGTTCTTGTACCTGCTGGGTAGTCTGGTGGCTCAACCAGGACTTGCCGACATTGACCCGGCGGATTACGCGTTGAAGTCTGCGATACGTACAGAGAAAGAACGTAAGCGGCTGCAAGCAGAATTCGACGCGGACAAAAAAAGGGAAGCGGAGCTGCAAAGGCAGGAAGAGGAAATCGAAGCGCGGCGCCTGGCCTCAGAAAAAGCTGCCTGGGAAGCTCTTCCGTACCCGGTGCGCCTTACCCGGACACGCTGCACGGTGTGTCATGTTGCAGGCTATTACGGTAATGTGCGGCACAACCGGATCGGGTGGGAACTGGTTAATTTGCGCATGCAGTACCTGAACGATGCTCCGCTGGCTGCGGGTGAGCGCAGTATGATCGCTGCTCACTTGACGGAAACCTATCCGGTGACTGGAGGCGCCGCGCTGGTGGAGGCGCTGCTGCAAATTGCAGCAGCCTTGTTGCCCTTATGGCTCTGGCTCGCTTGGAAGATCACACGCTCACGGCTTGGCAAAAGTCGATAAGAGACATTCCACTGTTACGCAAGGAGTCGCATTGATAAGCATGCAGATTACGGATGGTAGCCGGGTAACTTTGCGGTGCCGGGTCACCGACTTATCCGGAAAAGTGCTGGATGATGGCAGCAAGCCTCTTGTTTTTGTTTGCGGCAAGCAACAAGTAATAGCCGGTCTGGAAGACCAGCTCAAAGGGAAGGAGTCCGGCTTTCGAGGCCGGATAGAGTTGTCGCCGGAGCAGGCATACGGCCTCTATCGGCAGGAACTGGTTTTTGAAGCCGTACGCGAAAACCTGCCTGCGAGTCTGGACATCCGGCCCGGCATGAACCTGTCACCCGGAGGCGGGGCTGGGAAATTCCAGTTGAAGGTGGTATCCCTGACAGAGCGCGGCGCAATTCTGGATGGCAACCACCCCTGTGCCGGCAAGCATTTGATATTTGATGTGGAGGTTATCAATGTGGAGCGCGATACAGAGGCGGGAGATGCACAAACCTGACATAGCGATACTGATGGCGGGCTGCCTGTTTCTTGTCTGTCCATGGACTGCCACAGCAGAAAGCCCGCAGCCACCATCGACAATGCAAGCATCTGAAAATACCATGAAACCTGCCACAGGCGATTCGCCTGCAACCCGCTCAAAGATGCGTAAACGACTCGATCAGCCGCGCAATGCGGCATCGGTGGTGCCACGCGCACCATCGAAATCTTCATTGCCTAAACTGGATGAAAAGAATCTCGGACTGGGTTGTGCCCAGCCATAAACTCCGATCCGGCCACAGATGGCCTCGCAAATAATCGTTTGTTTCGAATATCAGCCTGCCGCCCGGAAAGAAATTGATAATTTCCGCACTAACAGCAAAAATCGTCATGAGTTAAAAATGGCATTGCGCCCACCAAGTATCCATGTTCCAATCGCAACTGACATTTTAATAATAGATTAACAATGAAAATATAAAATGATGAAACCGGCTCAAGTGGTAAAAGCATTGGCAGCTCTGGCGCAACCCACTCGCTTGGCAATTTATCGTCTGCTGGTGGTGCGCGGCCCGGAGGGCATGGCGGCGGGGCAGGTGGCCGAAAAGCTGAAAGTGTCACCGGCTACTTTGTCGTTTCACTTCAAGACGCTCAGCCACGCCGGGCTGCTGGACAGCAGGCAGGACGGGCGCTTCATTTATTACGCGGCGAATTTCACGGTGATGAACGGGATCGTGGCGTACCTGACGGAAAATTGCTGCGGCGGGAACCCGGATGCCTGCAAACCAGCAAGAAAGTAATCCCGAAAATCACAGGGAAACCGCATGAAAACCTTTTTGATTCGCCAACCCCGCGCTTTTCTGCTGATTGCCGCAGCGCTTTGGTTCGGCATCTACAAAACGCTGGAACCGCTCTCGCACATTCTGGTGGATGCATTGCCGGTCGAGCGCGGCAGCCATCTGTATGACGCACTGCAATTCTTCCTGTACGACACGCCCAAGGTGTTGCTGTTTCAGGCAGGGGTGGCAATATAACGATAATTGCCTATGCGCAAACGCCTGCCGTGTGGCATGAGGGCAAAGTGATTTTCAATGGCCTGCCGCGTACCGAAGAAATTGAAGTGTGCGCACAAATTTGTGCTTTATCTAGCTATGCGTAATTCATAAAAGGAGAATAAATGCGGCAAGAAAAAACCTACAACGTGCTGGTGTTATGTACCGGAAATTCCGCACGCAGCATTTTGGGTGAAGTGCTGTTCAACAATCTGGGCAAAGGCAAGTTCAAGGCATACAGCGCGGGCAGCAAGCCTGCGAGCAGCGTCAACCCCGGCGCATTGGAATGGTTGCAAGCGCAAGGGCATGGCACTGAAGGGCTGCGCAGCAAAAGCTGGGACGAGTTCGCCGCACCCGGTGCGCCGGAATTCGATTTCATTTTCACCGTGTGCGACAACGCAGCGGGTGAAGCATGCCCGCTCTGGCTGGGCAAGCCCGCCACAGCGCACTGGGGCATCCCCGATCCGGCGCATGTCGAAGGCGACGAAGCGCGGCGCGCAGCGTTCAAGAAAGCCGCCGATCAACTGGCGCGGCGCATCCAATTGTTCATGAGCCTGCCCATCGAAAAATTGGACAAGCTCGTGCTGAAAGAGAAACTCACCGAGATTGGGCGTATTCAAGACTAAGGAGAATGCGATGAAAAAGCTTCAAGTATTCGATCCCGCTTTATGTTGCAGCACAGGTGTGTGCGGCACAGAGATCGATCAGGCGTTAGTCGATTTCAGTGCCGATGCGGATTGGCTCAAGCAATCGGGTGGCCAGATCGAGCGATTCAACCTCGCTCAGCAGCCGATGGCCTTCGCCGAAAATGCGGTGGTGAAGGTTTTTCTGGAACGCTCCGGAGCGGAAGGATTGCCCTTGATCCTACTGGATGGAGAAATCGTCATGGCAGGACGGTATCCCACACGCAAAGAGCTGGCACGATTCGCAGGGATTTCCAGCGCGTTGAGCGCGACCGCTGTTCCGGAAGTAAAGACCGGCAGTTGCGGCTGTTCAGGCAACAAGTGCAATTAGGTCAGCCCATAAGAGATTGCCATGAAATTCATTGATCAGCCGCCACGTTTCCTGTTTTTCACGGGCAAGGGAGGCGTGGGCAAGACCTCCATTGCTTGCGCAACATCAATCCAGTTGGCTGAAGCCGGAAAGCAGATCGGAAGAGCGTCGTGTAGGGAAAGAGTGTAGATCTCGGTGGTCGCCGTATCATTAAAAAAAAA
>FZPX01000301.1_pt1 | contig 14630 bp, 14 predicted proteins | sample 1534791 | NCBI WGS metagenome assembly FZPX01 (sample SAMEA104161951, study PRJEB21768) | metagenome | biome: subterrestrial habitat; feature: phreatic zone; material: underground water | place: France | collected 2016-06-01 | depth 60 m | reverse complement strand
GGGGGCGATCTTGCTCAGTTGCGTGCGCCACAAGATGGCATGGACGATGAGTTGGCTGGAATCAGGCTGCTGCGCCGTGACTGGTTAGGCAACGCCAAGGTCGTGTTGACGACCTATGAAACATTGCGCGATTTGGAATTTACGCTGGCGGCACAAAAATGGTCTGCGGTGATCTGCGACGAGGCGCAGAAAATCAAGAATCCAAATGCGATGATGACGCGGGCAGCCAAGAAGCAAAATGTCCGCTTCAAAATCGCCTGCACTGGCACACCGGTCGAAAATAGTTTGGCCGATCTTTGGTGTTTGTTCGACTTTATTCAGCCAGGACTATTGGGTGCGCTCAACGAGTTTGGCTCGACCTACCGCAAGCCGATTGAAGCGGAAACCGAGGAACAGAAACAGCGCGTAGAGGAGTTGCGATCCATCATTGAACCGCAATTACTGCGACGCACCAAGGCTGATGTCGCCGATCTGCCAAGAAAAACTATCGTCGAGACTTGCCTCAATCTGCCGATTTCTGAGCGACAGCGCAATTATTACGCGGATGCCATTGCGCTGCACCGCAAACAGTCTGCCGAAGGCGCTGGATTGAAAAATCATCTCGGGCTGTTGATTTACTTGCGCCGTCTTTGTGCTGATCCGCAGCCGCTGGGGCAGCTTTCAAATCTGACAGCGCCGTTGACAGAAGTCGAAAGTCATTCGCCAAAAATGAAGTGGCTACTGGCTGAGTTAAGAAGAATCAAAGAGCGAAACGAAAAGGTGATTTTGTTTTGTGAGCTACGCGATATGCAGCGGCTATTGCAACGTGCAATTTCAGAGCGCTTTGGATTTGCTCCTGCCATCATCAATGGCGATACCTCAACCAATAATAAGAGTGCGGCAAGCCGCCAGAAACAAATTCGTGAATTCCAGGTAAAGCCGGGATTCGGGGCGATTATCTTGTCACCACTGGCGGCAGGATTTGGACTCAATATTCAAGCCGCCAATCATGTGATTCACTTTACCCGCACTTGGAACCCGGCCAAGGAGGATCAAGCTACCGACCGAGCTTATCGTATCGGACAGAACAAAGAGGTTTTTGTGTATACGCCAGTTGTTGTGGCCGATGATTTCACAACATTTGACGCCAAACTACATGAGTTGCTGGGATGGAAGCGTGGCTTGTCTGACGATATGCTCAATGGTGTCGGCGATATATCTGGAAATGATTTTTCTGGATTGGAGGCACCTGGCGGCACGGCTGCGTTTGACGATTCGCCTATTACCGCAAAGGACATTGCCTCCATGGAACCATACACCTTCGAGGTATTTTGCGCTGCATTGTGGTGTAAGCAGGGATATCAAACTTACTTAACTCCTGTCACGGGCGATGGAGGGGTTGATGTTGTGGCGATTGACGGGAATAGGGGTGTGCTGATGCAGTGTAAAAGCTCATCTGTTAAGGGGCAGTCCCTGGGATGGGATGCGGTTAAGGATGTTGCCGCTGGCGCAGCAGCTTATGAAATGAAGCACTCCGGAGTGGCATTTCAAAAGGTGGCGATAACAAATCAGTTTTTTAACGGCTCTGCCAAAGAACAAGCCCAGCTAAACAATGTTGCTTTGCTTGACTGCTCTGCCCTTGAGGATGCGCTGAAAAAATATCCCGTGAGCCGGAACTTTTTCGTGTAACGAGACTGTGCCAAGTGCGATTTGATTGCTAGGTGATGTGTGCCCAATCCGAATTCAGCGGGACAGAGGAATTTCTCAGAAGGATTCGTAGGGTAACGAATCCTTATCTTTAAAAGGGGGAGCGAGCTATGTTTGGAAGAGGGAATTATGGAAGTGCTATTCAGTAGCCATGGTCATCCTATGGCAAGTCTAATCCAAGCGCATTATGCAAGTTTGCCAGCTATAGTGGCAGCAGTCGGATTGGGCGCAGCCGAAACCTCTAGTTATGGATGGCACTGATTGGAGGAGGGTTTACATTATGATTAATATTTATGAACGAAGAAATATTGGCGTTGCTGAAATTCAGGTTGTGATAGGTGATATTGCTAATCAACCAGATATGGATGCAGTAGTGAATGCGGCTAACCCAAAGCTGCTAATGGGTTCCGGTGTAAGTGGAGTAATCTTTCGTGCCGCTGGCGTGGGGGAACTGACTAAAGCATGCGGGGAACTTGCACCCATCAATGTTGGTGAAGCAATCATCACCCCCGGTTTTAACTTGCCTAACCGCCACATCATCCATTGCTGTGGAGCACAATTCAAAGGGGATTCAGATGATGCTAAAAATCTATCAACCTGTTACCGCAACACCTTGGAGCTTGCTGAAGAAAATCTCATCACGTCATTAGCTATTCCAGCAATCTCCACTGGCGCTTATGGATTTCCAATAGAAAAAGCTACAAAAATTTGCATCAATACCTTCAAGGAATTTAGCCCAGATTTTGATAGCCTGAGAATAATTCGTTTTGTTGTGAGTGATGAAGCGACAGCAAAAATTTACGCATCTTATTTACTTGAAACTGTTCCCATTCCAGAGAATGCCATACGGATTGATTTCGACGCACATTTTTCGCTTGAGCAATTTCAGCGTATTCGCAAAGGATTTCTTGGTGATCAAGATAACAAGTGGTTCATGTATTTCGAGGAACCTTGGTTTTACATTTACAGGGCAGGTAAATGGGTAGGCCAATGCTGGTTTTTTTTGAAGTTTGAGCCGGATGGCGATGGATACAAAGTGGTGGAAGCATGGGTTGATAACGAAACACTGAAAATGCCTGAGCAAGAATTGAGAGAGCATCTATATGCATTGATAGACGAATATCTCCCGGTCGGGAACGAATATATTTCACTCATTGAAGATGGATCGTGCTCCTATCAAGTTTTGAGAAAGGGGTACGTTAAGCTTTCAATAAGCTCCAACTCAATTTCAAATGACGATGTTAAAAAATTAGGGCAGCGGTTAATTGAACTGGCAAATAAGTGAATTTTTCAGAAGGATTCGTAGGGTACGAATCCTTATCTTTAAAAGAGGAACGAGCTATGTTTGGAAGAGTGGATTATGGAAGTAGTGTCTGAGTTAAAGCCACCCATTCTGGCAGAGCCTGTCGAAGCCCATTCACCTTTCGACAAGCTAAAGGCGAACGCACTTCAAGCATTATCCGGGCGGATCAATAGAGCCAATTTTCCTGACAAGTTGAAAATATGACCGAACCCCAACAATTCCTGATCTACCAAAGCGAAGACGGCTCCACCCGCATTGACGTGATGCTGGAGGCGGAGACCCTTTGGCTGAACCAGAAGCAGTTGACCGAGTTGTTCGGCAAGGCCAAGGGGACGATCAGCGAGCACATCAAGCACATCTTTGAAGATGGCGAGCTAACTCCTGCCGCAACTGTTCGGTTATTCCGAACAGTTCAATCTGAGGGGGGACGTGACGTGACTCGCGAGGTTGAGCACTACAATCTGGACATGGTGCTGGCTCTGGGCTTCCGGGTGCGCAGCCCGGTGGGTGTGCGCTTCCGCCAGTGGGCCAACGACAAGCTGAAGGAATATATCGTCAAGGGTTTTGTGCTGGACGATGCGCGCTTGAAGAATCCCGGCAAGGGGCGGGATTACTTCGACGAGCTGACCCGCCGCCTGCAAGACATTCGCACCAGCGAGCGGCGTTTTTACCAGAAGATCACGGACATCTACGCCACCAGCGTGGATTACGACTCGAACCACCCACTCACTCAGGAATTCTTCGCCACGGTGCAGAACAAGGTGCATTACGCCATTCACGGCCAGACTGCCGCCGAGCTGATTGCCACCCGTGCCGATAGCAGCCAGCCGAATATGGGGCTGACGACCTGGGAGGGGGCGCGCATCCGCAAGGCCGATGTGAGCATCGCCAAGAATTACCTGAATGAAGAAGAGTTGCGCGCCCTCAATAATCTGGCCGAGCAGTATTTGATTTTTGCCGAAGGTCAGGCGATGCGGCGTATTGCCATGACCATGCAGGACTGGGTCAGCAAACTGGAAGGCTTCCTGACGCTGAATGACCGTGAGATTTTGCAAGGTGCAGGCAAGGTGTCGGCTGAGTTGGCCAAGGCGCATGCTGAACAGGAGTTCGGCAAGTTTCGGGTATTGGACGACCAGCGTTTCGAGTCGGACTTTGACCAGATGGTGAAGCGGTTACCCAGCAAAACACCAGAGAAAGAAGACTGATGGATTTTTGTATCGCCACACTTTCACCGACAGTTGGGCCAAGTGCGGCGAACTCGCTATGCCGCTTCCTTCCGTAATTCGTAGGGCTGGATCAGCACTTCGGCGGGCAGTTTCAAGCCATCCGCCAGGAGCCGGATCATTCCCAGCGTGAGCGGGCGGGTACGGTTGAGAATGTCCGACACGCGACCCCGTGGCCCGATGTAGGGCTCCAGGTCTTTGCGGGTCAGCCCCCGGTTTTCCATTACGTGGATCAGGAAGTCGATGGGGTCGGGGTCGGGTATCGGGTAGTGCTGGCGCTCGTAGTCTTCGATCAGCATAACCAGCACGCCAAGCCTGTCGGCCTTGGGCGATTTGGCAGGGGCGTCCCAGAGGCGTTCTGCTTCCGCCAGTGCCGCCTGATAGTCCTTTTTGGTGTGGATGGGCTTCAGTTCCATTTCGGTTCCTCAAATCGTTTCTACGTTGATCTTGTCGTACTGGCGATGGCTGCCGATGAAGCGGATAAACATCTGTCCACGGTCATAATGCACGGCCACCACCAGGCGGTAATCATTGCCCTTGATGTTGAACACCACGCGGTTGTTGGCCGTAAAGCTGGCATTCCGGTAAGTCGCCTTGATGTCCGCCGGCGTCCGCCAGTCTGCCCGGTATGCCTCGGCATACCAAACCCGCAGTGGCGTTTCGGCATCCGGGTGTTTTTCCCAGAACGCCCGCAAAGTGGAAAACGCAATAATCCGCATGTGTCACCTTATCACGATACCAATTTGGTATCAAGCCGGGGAAGGAAGGTTGATTGTTGCCGGGGCAATGTCTTGTGTAGAATGTACTTACCATGCAAGAGCAGATTGCCGCTATGTCAACCGTCACCGTTTTCGATAAACGGCCAAGTCGTCACCTACGCCGACAAGTCTTTTCCGCCCTCCAAAATAGCATGGTAACCATTTGATTGCATTGGTGCGTAATGGGTTGTTTTGGTGTCTTTATTTGAGCCGCCAAAACAGCTATAACTTATTGAACATCATGAAAATTATCAGAGTTCTTTTTGTCTGCACGGGCAACATTTGCCGCTCGCCGACTGCCGAAGCGGTATTCCGTGCGCGTGTCGAGGAGGCGGGGTTGGCGCGGCACATCCTGATTGATTCGGCTGGAACGCATGATTACCACATTGGCGATCCGCCTGATGCGCGTACTCAACGCGCCGCCGGGCTGCGCGGTTACGACATGAGCGCGTTGCGCGGGCGGCAGGTCGAGGCGGCTGATTTTTCGCGCTTTGATTATGTGCTGGCGATGGATCGCGCCAATCTTGCTATTCTCCAGCGGCTGCGCCCGAGCGATGCGTCAGGCCATCTCGGGTTGTTTCTGGAGTTCGCCAGCCGCCACAGCCAACACGAAGTGCCCGACCCGTATTATGGCGGCACGGTTGGTTTCGAGCGCGTGCTGGACATGGTGGAGGATGCGGCGGAGGGGTTGTTAGGGCATATTCGAAAGACTCACCTTTAACCCAGATTGTCCATTAGACCGAAAACAGCGTCATTCCCGCCTGCGCGGGAATGACAGCGCTAATAGATTATTCGGGTTTAAAGAACTTCCTATTGACCTTTACATAATTCACAACACACATGCCGTCATCCGGCGCAAGCCAGAATCCAGCAAGATAATTATGTAAAACTCAATAAAATTAAAACAAAAAAAACCGCACGATTTATTGTGCGGTTTTTTTACTGCCGGATTTAATCAGTTCGGCGTGTGCTGTGTTTCGATCTGCACCAGCGGTTCGCCGCTTTCCATGTTGTAAACCTCACGCGGACGCGGGCGGCGGCGTGATGCCGACGGCGGAGCTTCGTCCGGTTGGGTGTTCACGGCAACAGTAGCGCGTTTGACCGGATCGGTTTCGATTTGCACCAAACCACTGCTGGTTAGCGGCGCGCTGATTTGGGCCGGTGCGGGAGCAGGAGCGGCTTGCACAAGCTGGGCAACTGGTTCAGCCTGCCGTTCGGTAACAGCGGGTTGCTGCTGTACCTCAGCCTGTGGCGCGGCTTGCGCAAACCGGGCAACCGGTTCTGCTTGCCGTTCGGCAACAGCGGGTTGCTGCTGTACAGTTTGGCGCTGCTCCAAAGCCTGCAATACAGGTTGCTCGGACGCTTTGCTGTGAAGCGCAGTTTGTGTATCAGCCGCCGTTTCAATAGCTGGTTGCTCGCCCGTCGCTTGTCCGGCTTGTTGCTCACGGTTCTCACGTTCGCGGCGTCCACCGCGCCGGCCACGCTTGCGCCCCGCCTCGCGGTTGCCGTTGCCTTCCGCAGGTTCCGGTAGGGATGCAGCAATTTGCGGCGCACTTTCCAGAGCGGGAATTTTTTCATTCTCTACGCGTGGCGGGCGTGGGGGTCGCGGCGGGCGCTCGGTGCGCGGCTCCTGCGCTTTGGGAGCGGCTTGCGCCGGTTTTTCCGTGCGTGGGGCAGCTTCATCGCGGCGTGGTTTGTTGCCTCCCTCCGGACGCTCGCGGCGGCTGCCGTCCCTGTTTCCAGTGGGTCGGTTGCTATCGCGGTCACGGCGCGGCTGGTTTGAGTGGTGCGGCTTCGCGACGGCTGGCTTTGCGGTGGTTTGTTCCGCATCCGGTTTATTGAACCAGCCAAACAGCCGGCTGAAGAAGGAGGGCTTTGCGACGGTTTCAACTGCCCGCATGGGGGCAGGTTGCGCCGGCGTGATGCCCTGCACCACAGCCTGCGGGCGTTGTGCCTTGGACTCTTGTGCGGCAGCCGTAGCGTCCTTGCCCTCTTCAGGTTTTTCCACCAGCTTGTAGCTGGCCTGCAGGTTTTCGCCGGTCATGTCATCCTGGCGCAGCCGGGCTACATTGTAGTGCGGGGTTTCCAGATGCATATTGGGAATCAGCGTGACGCTTACCTTCAGGCGTGATTCGATCTGGTGGATATCTGTGCGTTTTTCGTTGAGCAAAAAAGTGGCGACATCTATCGGCACTTGCACATGGATGGCGGCGCTGTGTTCCTTCATCGCCTCTTCCTGGATGATGCGCAGGATGTGCAATGCGGAGGATTCGATGCCGCGGATATGGCCGATGCCGTTGCAGCGCGGGCAAGGGCTGTAGCTGGTTTCCTCCAGGCTGGGTTGCAGGCGCTGGCGTGACAGCTCCAGCAAACCGAAGCGCGAAATTTTGCCGGTTTGCACGCGCGCACGGTCATAGTGCAACGCATCGCGCAGGCGGTTTTCCACATCGCGCTGGTTGCGGCTGCTTTCCATGTCAATGAAGTCGATTACGATCAGCCCCCCCAGATCGCGCAGGCGCATCTGGCGTGCAATTTCGTCGGCGGCTTCCAGGTTGGTATTGAGCGCGGTGGTTTCGATGTCCGAGCCGCGCGTGGCGCGCGCCGAGTTGATGTCTATGGCGGTGAGCGCCTCGGTGTGGTCGATCACGATCGCGCCGCCCGAAGGCAGGTTAACCTGCCGCGCGTGCGCCGACTCGATCTGGTGCTCGATCTGAAAGCGCGAGAACAGCGGCACGTCATCGTGATAGCGCTTGATGCGATTGACGTTGTTCGGCATCACCGTGCCCATGAAGGCCTGCGCCTGCTGGAAGATGTCGTCGGTATCAATCAGGATTTCGCCGATCTCCGGGTGGAAATAGTCGCGTATGGCGCGCACCACCAGGCTGCTTTCCAGATAGATCAGCGACGGCGCTTTTTCGGTTTTCGCCGCGCCTTCGATGGCATCCCACAACTGCTTGAGGTAGTTGAGATCCCATTGCAGCTCTTCCAGATTGCGTCCGATGCCGGCTGTGCGCGCGATGATGCTCATGCCCTGCGGCACTTCCAGTTGCGCCAGGACATCGCGCAACTCGTTGCGGTCTTCTCCCTCGATGCGGCGCGATACGCCGCCGCCGCTGGGGTTGTTCGGCATCAGCACGATGTAGCGTCCGGCCAGGCTGATGTAAGTGGTGAGCGCAGCGCCTTTGGTGCCGCGCTCGTCCTTTTCCACTTGCACCAGCAGTTCCTGGCCTTCGCGCAGTGCTTCCTTGATCGAGGGGCGGTTGCCGCTGCCGGGTTGGTAAAACTGCGGGGCTACTTCCTTGAACGGGAGGAAACCGTGGCGGCTGCCGCCGTACTCGATAAAACAGGCTTCCAGGCTGGGTTCGATGCGGGTGATTGAGGCCTTGTAGATGTTGCTCTTGCGTTGTTCCTTGCCGGCGGATTCAATGTCGAGGTCGATGAGTTTCTGACCGTCAACAATGGCGACACGGAGTTCTTCCGGCTGTGTCGCATTGAATAACATGCGTTTCATAATATTTTCTCCCGCGCTCTGACACGGGCAGGACAAAGCTACGCGCGGCTAACCGCGCGCGAGAATACGGGCCGTGCAAACAGTGTTGAAATTGGGATGCAGACGGTTATCCAAGGTATTATGTTCTCGTTTCCAGCTTGTCATGTGTAACAGGTGCCGCCGATTTTGTTGTAGGGGCGACACGATAAAATTCCACAGGTGCCCAAAATCCCGGGTGCCTAGAGCGCGCAATTCAATTACCATCACTGCTTCTCCCGGTGAGTGACTTTAACCGGATGGCGGTTGGGACGGGGCGGCACAATTGCCTGCTCTATGCTTGACGGGGAATTCGCATCCCGTTTCCCGTATTAACCAACACGCGCGCCGCGAAGTATAAGCAAAATGAATGATTTACGCAAAGAATCTGTAACTTGGGCTGAGATTGACGAAGGAAGCGCCGGCCAGCGCATTGATAACTTCCTTTGCAAGCACCTCAAGGGCGTGCCCAAGAGCCATATCTACCGCATCCTGCGCAGCGGCGAAGTGCGCGTCAACAAAAAGCGCGTGGATCAAACCTGCCGCCTGCAACTGGGCGACCAAGTGCGCATCCCGCCGGTGCGAGTGGCCGAACAACCGGAGCGTGATTACATCCCGGCGGCGGAATTTCCAATATTGTACGAGGACGACGCGCTGCTGGCGGTGGACAAACCGGCAGGCGTGGCGGTGCATGGCGGCAGCGGGGTGAGCTTCGGCGTCATCGAACAATTGCGCCAGGCGCGCCCGCAGGCCAAATTCCTCGAACTGGTGCACCGCCTCGACCGCGAAACTTCCGGCGTGCTGCTGCTGGCAAAAAAGCGCTCCGCGCTGACCGCGCTGCACGAGATCATGCGCGAGCGCAACAGCGACAAGCGCTACCTGACTCTGGTATTAGGGCAGTGGAAAAATGCCAAACAGCACGTCAAACTGCCGTTGCACAAATTCACCCGCCCGGATGGCGAGAGGCGCGTGATGGTGCGCGAAGACGGGCAGGAGTCACATACCGTATTTGCCTTGCACAAGGCCTGGGCGGATTTCAGCTTGCTCGAAGCGCAACTCAAGACCGGACGCACCCACCAGATTCGCGTGCATCTCGCCCACCTCGGCTTCCCCATCGCGGGCGACGACAAATACGGCGACTTCCCACGCAACAAGGAATTGATGAAACGGGGGCTGAAGCGCATGTTTCTGCACGCGCACAGCATCGCCTTCGCCCATCCGCTGACGAATGAACCGCTGTGCCTGACCGCACCGTTGCCGAAAGAGTTGCAGGGGTTTTTGGATAAGCTGGATGGGGAAAAATCATGACGAGATGAAGCTTGTTTGTAAAGGCGCCAGCCCATCGAGCGCGAGTGGCGCATCACTCGGCAGAATCTTGAAGTGCTGCTGGTGTGCAGCTACCCGCTATTCATCATCGCAAGGAATTGTTCAAGCATGGGTTCGCCACGCGCTTCAAATCGCCGGTGCGGAATGGCCAGATGAAACTGTTTTAGCCGCCTGCCATGCACTGAGCTTCGCGTGCATGCGCTTGTAGTGTGAGCCGCGCCAGTACACGCGCCCGCAAGCGGGGCAGTGGCACAGCGGCTCATCATGCTGGCGCGCATCCAGCGGTGCGCGCGCCAGTGCCGCATCGTCTGCCGAGACCAGCGGCGTGTTGTCCACCAGGCAGCGGGTGAAGGCATGGCTGAGCCAATCCAGATGGAAGTGGGCATCGAGCAGCGCCGCAAGTTGGTCGAGCGGCACATGCGGCAGGATCAGCGCAATGCCGCGTGCCGCCTTGTGCTCCCGCACCAGCATATCCTGCGTCAAAAAGTGGCGGCCATCGTCGTGGCACTGCCGCAGCAACTCGGCATCGCTCGCACCGTTGCGCGCAAACTGCGTGTCATAGCCGGCGGCGCGCAGGTAGCGGCACAACCGGCCAAGCATCTCGTCGCACAGAAAGCGGGGCATGGCGTTCATGGTTCAATGTTACACCGCACATGTTGTAAATTGTGGGCCAGCATCGGACACCTGTAATTTTTGCTCGCGCCACTCTGGCGGCTGGCATGTTGCAGCGGAACCCAACGCCTCGAATCCCTCTACCAGCGCAAGCTCGCCGCCTTGGGCGAGATGAAGCAGTCGCTGCTGCATCAGGCTTTCGCGGGGGAGTTATAGGGTGGTCACGTTTTTGTGCCCACGCTGAAATACCCGTCGCTAACCGCGCGGGCACAAAAGCGTGCCCACCTTGCTGTGGCTTCTTGTTGGTCTGGAATTGGCGCGGAAGGCAACTGTCAAGGAATCCTTGAAGGTTCAACGGGATGGCAATGGGTGACGCGCGCCAAAAATATTGCATGTAACAAAAAAGCCGGATACCATGCGTTTCATGTAACGCAACGTATTGGAGCTAACCATGAGAGCAAGTACATCAGCGCGAGTGCAAAAGCATCGCGCGGCATTGCGCGAATCCGGGCTGCGTCCGGTGCAGATTTGGGTACCGGATACGCGGCGCGCGGGCTTTACCGAGGAGTGTCGTCGCCAGTCGCAGTTATTGCAAGGCGATGCGCATGAGCGCGAAACCGCCGATTGGCTTGAGGCGGCAGCCGACCGCGAAGGCTGGCAATGAGGCGTGGCGATCTGGTGACGGTAGCCTTGCAAGGCGATCTCGGCAAACCGCGCCCGGCGTTAGTCATCCAGTCCGATTTATTTGATACGCATCCTTCCGTAACGATCTTGCCCGTAACCGGTGAGTTGCGCGTCGCGCCGTTGTTTCGCATTGCCGTGAATCCGGGTGAACTGAACGGCCTGTCCAAGCCTTCGCAGGTGATGGTGGATAAGCCGCAATCTATCTCGCGCGAAAAGATTGGCGCGGTGATCGGACACTTAGACGATGAGACGATGTTGGCGGTGAATCGGGCGCTGGCGGTTTTCTTGGGTTTCGCTTGACGAATAACTTGACTCATACTTGACACATATTTCCGTAATGAACGAAGCCGAAACTTGCGCCGAACACATCGCCCCCGCGTTCAAGGCCGCTGGCTGTAATAATCAGGGACCACGAAAAATGTTCAAGGAAAATCCTCCGTCGTTTTGCCTGCATCGGCAACAACTGAATCTTTCCTGAGGTGTAGTCATGAAGATACACCGCGTCGCTTCAACCGGAACAGCACTCGATTTTGACGTTGCCATCAAGCGCGCTTCGGCGGTCGCTGACGAGCTGATCGGCGAAAACATGCTGCTGTCCTGGTACGACCGCGAGCGCGATTTGGAATCGCCTGCGCATGTCAGCGAGTGCCACGAAGGCTGCCCCATCAAGGGGTTTTGGGATTACGCCCTGAATCGGGGAGGAGCGCTGGCGGTGGATTTCGGCGAGGGCCGCTTTGTGTTTTGTTTTCGGCCATTGGGGGAATTCGCTCCGCCACCGTAACCGGTGCCAGCCCACGAATATTGTTCAAGGAAGAGCCTCGCTTCACCTTGAGGCTATTTCTTCTTGCTATGCGGGCGGCACTTTCAGACAACCGTCCGGGCCCGTTCCAGCACCGCCGCGAAGAAAGCATCGGTGCCGTGCAGTTGAGGCAACAGTTGCAGGCATTCGCCTGTTTCCAGCGGGATCAATTGTTGTGCGAGAATTTCTCCGGCAGAGCACAGGGCAAAGTCTGCATGGCTGGACAGAAAATCATCCACAATGGCGCGATTCTCTTCGTGCAGCAAGCTGCAGGTGGCGTACACCAGGCGGCCACCGGGCTTGAGCAGCTTGCTGGCGGCGGCCAGTATGGCGGCCTGCTTTTGTGTGAGCTCCGCCACGCTTTGCGGCGACTGGCGGAATTTCATGTCCGGATTGCGGCGCAACGTGCCCATCCCGCTGCACGGCGCGTCCACCAGCACTCGGTCAATCTTGCCGGCCAGGCGTTTCACCTTATTGTCGTTTTCGTGCGCGATAAGCTGCGGATAGAGGTTGCTTAAACCTGAGCGTTTCAGGCGCGGCTTCAGGTTGGACAGCCGCTTCTCGGATACGTCGAAAGCATACAGCCGCCCCTGCGAGCGCATCATGGCGCCCAGCATCAGCGCCTTGCCGCCCGACCCGGCACAAAAATCCACCACCATATCGTTGCGCTTGGGGGCGAGCAAAAACCCGAGCAACTGACTGCCTTCGTCCTGCACTTCAAATTTTCCGGTGAGGAACAAAGGGTGCCGGGTGAGCGAAGGCTTGCCCTTGATGCGGATACCGATGGGCGACCAGGGCGTGGCTTGCGCGTCCAGTCCTTCGGCTTGCAAGGATTGCAGCACTTCATCGCGCCCGGCAAGCAGGGTGTTGACGCGCAAATCCAGCGCGGCGGGCTGTTGCATGGAGCGGCCCAGCGTGAGGATGGCAGCATCCGTCATTTCACTGCGCAGCTTTTCAATCAGCCAGTCGGGCAGTTCGGCCTGCACCGGTAAAGGCAGTTCGTCAATGTTGATACCCTTGATCTGGCCCAGCCACTTTTCCTCGTCGCGTTTCAACAGCGGGGTGAGTTCGCGCAGGTTGTAGCCGCTGAACCGGATCCAGTAAGCCAATGCCATGCGGCGTGGCGTGGCCCCGTTGGCGGAAACAGGTTGGCCGGCACAAGCGTGCTCCAGAAACAGGCGGTGGCGCAGCACGCCGAACACGGTTTCCGCCACCAGCGCGCGCTCGTTGGAACCGATGCGCTCCTGCTGGAAGAATTGGCGCAGCAGCGCATCGGCGGGGTGCGCCAGCGGCAGGATGCTGCGCAGGGCCTGGGTAACGAGGTCAAAGCGGTATTCGGTGATCAACATGATGTGTGCAATGTAATGCGATAAATATTGTCGAAGTGTAACGGTTATTCATCCGCTACGCGTATATCAGAAATGACCATTTCGGCGGAGACTTCACCGTTGCGGTCAATCTGGCGGATCTTGATGGGCAACAGGCGATATTCCAGCCCCAGCCAGACGATCAGGCTATCTTCATCTGGACCGTGGATTTTGTGCACCGGCACTGCGCGCAATTTGCCCAGGCGGGTTTCAATCTCTTCTTCCCCGCCGACCGCGATTTCGTAATTTTCCAGTTTTTTGCCGTTGCTGATGTGCATCGGCAACACGCCATTTTCGAGCGGCAATTGCGAAAGCTGGAACACGAAGCTGAGGATGTCTTGTGCCTGGCCGGGTAGCGGCACTTCACGGCCACTCGAAAAAGACAGCAACTGATCTGACCAATTAAATCTGGCTGACAGCGTTTCCCTGCCTCTTGCGGTGTTTCTTGTTTCGCTGAATTCATCCGGGCGCAGCCCTTGCGCGGTCAGCGTGCCGCTGCTGAGCTGGTTCATTTCGAAGGTGCTGAAGAGGCTGATGATCCCGGTGGCATTCAAGCCCGCCTTGAGCGTGTAGCTTTTGTCATCGCCAATATCCAAACGATAACGTGCTTCGCCGACCGAGAAGCTGGTTCCCTTATAGGCGATAAAAGTCAGTTGTGCATGCCTGGGTAGCGGGTGCGCGGGCCGGGCTTCCTGCGCAGCCTCGGCAGGGGGAGGTAGTTGCGGCTCAGAAACAACCGGCGGCGTTTCTGATGGCTGCGGCTCAGGAATAGCCCGCGGTATTTCCGGCGGGCCAGCGACGGTTGGCTCGGGGTCAGGCAGTTTGGCTGGGCCGGGAGCTGTTGGTGCAGGCTTGGGCTTAACGCGGCGCTTTTTTACGGGAGTGAATTTGGCGGCGATCCTGGGCAGAGGTTCAAGTTTGGCGGTAAGGGGTGGCAGCGGCGCTTCGCTGGGCGGTAATTTGATTATCGGCGTAAATAGCACAATGGCATGCGCCAGCACCGACAGTGCCATGGCCAGGATGGTTCTTCCGGCTGAAGTGCGGGGCAATGCGATCACGGCTTAATGTCGAGTTTGCTCAATACCTGGGTGAGCTGATCGCCATTGGCATCGGTGATGGTCATTTTGCACGGCAGATTATTGTGTTGCGTGGCCAGCCATATCTCGTTGCGGGTTTCGCCTGCTTTGGCTTGATTGTCGAGATACAAAGTATCGAACTCTCCAACTGGTGTCTTGATCTTCTCGCTGCGTGTGATGGCGTAGTGGTAGCTGTCCAATTTTCTGCCGTTGGTCATCGGAAAATCCAGTGTTGCAGAAATTTGCAGCGGCAGGAACATGAATTGATAC
>FZPX01000006.1_pt1 | contig 14836 bp, 10 predicted proteins | sample 1534791 | NCBI WGS metagenome assembly FZPX01 (sample SAMEA104161951, study PRJEB21768) | metagenome | biome: subterrestrial habitat; feature: phreatic zone; material: underground water | place: France | collected 2016-06-01 | depth 60 m | reverse complement strand
CCCATCCCCACCCCAACCCTCCACTTGAAGGGGAGGGAGTATAGTTCCTCCCCCTTCAAGGGGGAGGTTAGGAGGGGATGGGGTGATGTTGGTGACATGATTAACGGTACTTTAAGAATTTCCATTTCCCTAACCATTCCACCAGGTTGCCCGCCGAAGGGCTTTTGGCCGGGCACCCGAAAGACGGCAGTTGAGTGGCTGGTTATCTCTCCTACCTCCCCCCGGTGGGGAAGAGTGATGAAGTGTCGCTTCGCGACGTTCACGTTAAACCAGCCTGGCTCGGCCTTGAATTCTTGAAGCGGCTGATCAGGAACATGCATGGCGTGTCCACCCGGCAAGAATCGGATAAACTCATTCCGGCCATGAAGGAAATTTCGGGCCACGGGGCCACACTGATTTCTCACGCACCTTTTCTAGTGAGCCTTATCAACAGATGTTATTACATAAAAAATGCGACCCGATTTAACCAAGGTCGCACTGAAATAAAGCCCCCCGCCTGTGCCGCTGACCCGGCATCTTGAACCTGCAGTCCAAGAGGGTCACTTCCCTGCCGCATCAGGATCATCCAAACAGGACGTTCACAACAGCAGCTTTGTGGGTCGCAACCTAAACCAACAAATTGGCTCAAAGAATTATTGGTCTGACGAACACCGCAGGGTGCAAACCAAAGCAGCAATTATTGTTCTACTCACACCTCATCAATCGCCACCTGTTGGAATTCAGTCTACGCTTAAATTCTGCCAGGTCAAGATTTCACTGAAAATAACCAATGGGTGATTTTTTATTGTCCTGTTTAAGACTTTGTTGTCACGAAAACTCATTGATTAGATTAACCCCAGAAATAAGGAAAATCACCACATAGTCTGCCGGGGCTGCCAAAAATTCATCTTCATGATTTGAGTTCTGAGAATGTGGTCTGTCGAGTCCAATAAACATGCGGGTTTGAGCTGCGTTGTGCATCATTCCTTATCGCGCAAACGTGCGACCAAGCCAGGCAGTTTGGTAGCAAAACGTGCATTGCAGAGCCGCACCTGCCAGAAGACTTCCATAATGGAATTGCTATTTTCAAAACATTAGTTCAAAAGCTGTTCAATGGCCTGCCAAAATTTGGCATCAATCGTGATTTGATTGATATAGGGACTTTACTGTTGGTGTTACGCCGGATAGCTCACTTCGAATAACCGCATTCTGCAACGATAGAAAAAGAGCAAAACTCAGGCGCACAAAGAAAAGGCGAATTGGTTAGAATTCGACCTAAACAGACATATGCATCGCGCAGGGCATGTCCCGTTCATGAATGCGTTACACATTGACGGAATCGTTGCCCTCTTCGCAAGCTCGATATCAAGGAACTGCCCATAATGTCACGCAATCTTCGCTTCATCAGCAGCCGCAGAAGCTCTCCGTCGATAATGGAGAATATGAACTCAGCCGTCATGCGGACACAGGATGATATCTGCAATGCTGCGCGCAATCTGGACTTCCCCGCAGCACCGCTGTATGGCGCGGCGAGTTTTTACGATTTCATGCACGGCGCGCAGGCGGGCAAGAAAGCCCATGTCTGCACCGGCACTGTTTGCCGCATGTCGGGAAAGGAAGCTGAAGTCCGTCGTCGGCTGGCGGAACGGTTTAAGGACGATGAGGTCGGCGAGATGTCCTGCGTCGGGCATTGCTATCGTGCCGGAGGGCACGAAGTTGGAGGCAGCACTTTCGATGTCGGTGATATTGCCGGCGGCGAATCGAGCGGCATTCCCTTTTGCAGCGCGCTGGATGACTCTGTGTTTGCGCAGGTGGATGACAACGATGTGCTGTATCGCGCTGCGCTGGGCGATGTTACGGCGATGGCGGGGCAGTTGTTGGCGTCCGGCCTGAGGGGGCGCGGTGGCGCGGGCTTTCCGTTCGCGCGCAAGTTGCAGAGCTGCGCCGCGCATCCGGGGCAGAAATATGTTGTGTGCAACGCGGACGAGGGCGATCCCGGCGCGTTTTCCGACCGCTTTCTGCTGGAGCAGCGCACCGGGCTGGTGCTGGCCGGTATGCTGGCGGCGGCTCACATGTTGGGTGCGCGTGACGGCTATCTCTACCTGAGAGCTGAATACCCCGAAGCGGCGCGGGCGCTGGAGGATGCCATCGGGCGTTACGCACGCAGCGATGCCGCCGCCGAAAGCGGCTTCGCGTTTCATGTTGTGCGTGGCGCGGGCGCTTATGTGTGCGGCGAAGAGACCGCGCTGCTGAACTCTATCGAGGGGCTGCGTCCTGAGGTGCGGCTGCGCCCGCCCTTTCCCGCCGAGAGCGGGCTGTACGGGCAGCCCACGCTGCTTTCCAATGTCGAGACGTTCGCCGCCATTCCCTGGATACTGGCGCGTGGCGGTGCGGCATTTGCCGCCATGGGTAAAGGGCGCAGCACCGGCAGCAAATTGTTGTCGCTCGACCGGGTGTTCGCCAGGCCGGGCGTTCTGGAGGTGGCCATGGGTACGCCGCTGTCCGAGGTTGTTTACGGCTTGGGCGGAGGCTTTACCGAACCGGTGAAGGCGTTGCAGGTCGGCGGACCGCTCGGAGGCGTATTACCGGTTGGCATGGTGGAACGGCTCAGCGTTGATTTTGAATCGTTTCAGGAAGCGGGTTTTCTGTTGGGACACGGGAGTATTGTCGCCATTCCGCAGGCTTTTCCGATGCCGGCATTTTTGACGCACTTGTTCGGGTTTATGGCGGATGAATCCTGTGGCCGATGTTTTCCCTGCCGCCTGGGCACGCGCAAGGGGGCTGATCTGTTGGAAAATGCTCTCCAGGAACCGGTTGATCCTGCACTTTTTGAAGATTTGCTGGAGACTCTGGAACGTGGATCGCTGTGTGCGCTGGGTGGCGGACTGCCGCTGCCAGTGCGCAATATCCTGAAGTATTTCCCTGGCGAAATGGCCTGCTGTTTCCAGCCTGCGAAAGCAAAATGAGCGCTTCCGTGATATGGATAGATGAAAGCCCTTACTCGCTGGCCGAGGGAGAAACGCTCTACGAGTCCATTACCCGTCATCTCGGCGCAGATACGGTTCCGGTGCTGTGCCACGATCCCGCGCTGGAACCCGCCGGATCGTGCCGCATGTGCAGCGTCGAGGTGGCGTCCGGGCGCGCGGAAACGCGCCGGGTGCGCGCCGCCTGCCATACACCGGCGGAAAGCGGAAGCTGGGTCTGGACCGACAGCGAGGCGCTGACGCGCCTGCGCAGGGGCATCCTCGAATTGCTGGCGGCGGACTTGCCGGAGGCTGCGTTCCGGCCGCGCGAATCCGAAACCGCCAACCCGCTGCAAAAATTGCTGGCGCGCTATGGTGTTTCGGGCAGCCGCTTTCCATCGGGCGGCAAGGCGCTTGAGGTGGACGACCGCCATCCCTATCTGCGCTTCGATTCGTCCGAGTGCATCCTGTGCGGGCGTTGCGTGCGCGCCTGCGACGAGGTGCAGGGGCAGTTTGCGCTGGCGGTTGCGGGAAGGGGCTACGACAGCCGCATGGTGCGCGGCACGGGTGAAGATTTCACGCGCTCCGGCTGCGTTTCATGCGGACGCTGCGTGCAGACCTGCCCGAGCAACGCGCTGACAGACCGCTACCGCGCGCGGCAGCTTCGCAGCGAGCACAGGGTGCGTACCACCTGCACCTATTGCGGTGTCGGGTGCGCCTTGGAGGTTCTGGTCAACGCGGGAAGGGTGGCTGCCGTGCAGGCGCCGGAGTCCGCAGCCGTCAACCATGGGCACGCCTGCGTCAAGGGGCGGTATGCCTTCGAGTATGTGCACCACCCGGACCGGCTCACGACTCCACTGATCCGGCGCGGCGGCAGCCTGCAACCGGCTACCTGGGACGAGGCATACCAGCATATCGCCGCCCGCCTGCGCAAGATCATCGCCGAAAGCGGCTCGGATGCTGTCGCTGGCATTTCGTCGGCGCGCTGCACCAATGAAGAAAATTACCTGATGCAGAAGTTCATGCGCGTGGTGATCGGCAGCAATCACATTGACGGCTGCGCGCGCGTCTGCCACGCACCCACTGCGTTCGGCATGCGCAAGACGATAGGCACGGGAGCGGCGACCAACTCCATCGACGATATTGGGCAAACCAGATGCCTGCTGGTGATCGGCGCCAACCCGACAGACGCCCATCCGGTCATCGGAGCGCGGATACGGCAGAGGGCGCTCAAGGGTGTGCCGTTGATCGTGATAGACCCGCGCCGGACCGAGTTGGCCGCCCTGGCGGATATCCATTTGCAAGTTGGGCCGGGCGGCAATGTGCCGTTGTTGCAGATGCTGCTCTACTGGATATTGGCCGACCGGCTGGAGAATACAGATTTCATCGCGGCGCGCACGGAGGGGTTTGATTCCTTCCGGCAATCTATCCTGAAGCTCGATCCCGGACAGTTGTCGCGCCAGTGCGGCGTCGCACCCGACCTGGCGCGCAAGGCTGCGCACCTGTATGCGGGAGCCGGCAAGGCCATGTCTTTCCACGGGCTCGGCGTGACCGAACATTACCAGGGCAGCCGGGCGGTGATGCTGGTTTCGGCACTGGCCATGGCTACCGGAAATATCGGCTCGCCGGGAGTGGGGATCAATCCCCTGCGCGGCCAGAACAATGTTCAGGGTGCCGCAGACATGGGTGTGCAGCCTGACCTCGGGCCCGGTTACCTGGATATGGCCGACCCCAAAGTGAGGGAACATTACCGTGCGAATTGGGGCGCGGAAATCGCGTCCAATCACGGGCTGCGCATCCCGGAAATGTTCCGCGCCGCGTGCGAGGGCAAGCTGCGCGCGCTGTGGGTAATCGGCGAGGACCTGATGCAAACCGACCCGAACTCGTGCAAGGTGCGCTATTCGCTGGGCTGCCTGGATTTTCTGGTGGTGCAGGAATTGTTCATGACCGAGACTGCCGCGATGGCCGAAGTGGTCTTGCCTGCCGCGTCACACCTGGAAAAGGACGGCACCTTCACCAACGGCGAGCGGCGTATTCAGCGGGTGCGGCGTGCCATCGATCCGCTGCCGGGAACCAAAACCGACGGCCAAATCATCGTTGATATCATGAACCGCATGGGTTATGCGCAACCCGGTTACGATGCCAGCCTGCATCTGGAAGAGATCGCGCGGGTAGTGCCGTTCTTTGCCGGGGTGACCTGGGACCGGCTCGGTGACGATGGCTTGCAATGGCCGGTGGACGAGGATGGAACCGGCACGCCGATCTTGCACCGGCAGGGTTTTCCCAACGGCAAGGCAAAGTTCATGTTCAACGAATTCGTGCCGACCCCGGAACTGGGCGGAGACCGTGCGGAATTTCCTTATGTGCTGACCACCGGGCGCATCCTGCAACATTACAACTGCGGCTCCATGACGCGGCGCACACCGAACGCCCAACTGATCGACCGCGATTACCTGCTGATCAACCCATCCGATGCGTCATACAAAGGCATCCGTGACGGTGACAAGGTGGAAATCCGCTCGCGCCAAGGGGTGACGCGCATCACGGCACGCCTGTCGGACGAGGTCAAACCCGGCGTCCTGTTTACCACCTTCCATTTCCCCGAAGTCGCCATCAACCAGCTCACTAGCGGCATTTTCGATCTGGACAGCATGACCCCGGAGTTCAAGGTGGTGGCGGTCGATATTGTTGGTTTTTGAACGATTGCAATGTGTCGCTGATCCTTGCTTCCAAGTTCTGCTTTCCGGCTGGTAATATCGAATCTTGATATGGCGCTCCGTGCCAAGAACAGCCAGTCAGGGTGATCGTCGCGACGGTCCGATTGTCGGTCATAGCCGTCACTTCGGGTCTGCATGAATTACTTCCGGTTTGCATCTCATAGCGGAAATTCAGGAATGTGGCAGGCTATTTCTGCCAAATTTCCGCCATTGCTCTATCTTAAAATGAGTTCGTTCTGCTTCGGAATTGCACAGGGCCACTCAAAAGAATGGTATTAGGTACAATGACATAATATATTCGATTGTTGCCTGAAGCCTTTTGCCTATGAGTCTGATCAAAACCCGAAAACGCGTCGCTGACCACGGAGAGGTATTCACTCCCGCGTGGATGGTCGATGCCATGCTCGACCTCGTCAAGGATGAATCTGAGCGCATTGATGCGCGCTTTCTGGAACCGGCATGCGGGAGCGGCAACTTCATTGTCAAGGTACTGCAGCGCAAGCTCGCGGCCGTCGAGCACAAGTTCGGGAAATCCGACTTCGAAAAGCAGCACTATGCGCTGCTGGCGCTGATGTGCATCTATGGGATCGAGCTTCTGGCAGACAACATCGCCGAGTGCCGTGAAAACATGTTGGATATCCTCGCCGAGTATCTGAACATCGATGAGGCCGATAAACTGTGCCGCGCCGCGACCTATGTGTTATCGCAGAACCTGGTTCACGGTGACGCCTTGACGATGTGCGTCAGCACTGGCGAGCCGATTACTTTTGCCGAATGGGGCTATCTCGGCAAGGGCAAGTTCCAGCGCCGCGACTTCCGCTTCGATGTGCTTACCGGTTCGTCGGCCTTCAGCGCGGAGGGTTCGCTCTTTGCCCACCTCGGCAAGCACGAGATATTCATGCCGACGAAGACCTGGCCGCCGATGACGGTGAGCGAGTTGGCCGGTGGCAAAGGGGAATGACCCCGGCGAAAATCAACATGAAAGACGCAGCAAGGCTGCTTTATGTCTATTGAACACGAGGAGTTGGAGTTAAATTATGGCGGATTCGCCACAGTTGGAAACGGGGGTTTCTGATGAGCAAGAACAGCCAGATTGTTGTGTTAACTGAAACCGTCCGCATCCAGAGAATGGATCAGGATGATTATATTTCGCTGACGGATATCGCCAAGTTCAAGAATGCCGATGATCCGAGGTTTGTCATTCAGAACTGGATGCGCTCGCGTTCATCCATCGAATTCCTGGGTATTTGGGAGCTACTGAATAATCCGGAATTTAACCGTGTCGAATTCGATACGGTTAAAAATCAATCTGGCAGCAATGCATTTGTGATGACCCCCTCAAAATGGACTGATTTGACAGGCGCCATCGGCATCAACTCCAAAGCAGGCCGGTACGGCGGCACTTACGCCCACAAAGACATCGCCTTCGAGTTCGCCTCTTGGGTGTCGGTCGAATTCAAGCTCTACCTCATCAAGGAATTCCAGCGCCTGAAAGAGACGGAATACCAGCAACTGGGCTGGGACATCCGCCGCAACCTGGCCAAAATCAACTACCGCATCCACACCGACGCCATCAAGGCCAACCTGATACCGCCGCAACTGACGCCGCAGCAGACCAACCTCATCTACGCCAGCGAGGCGGATTTGCTGAACATGGCGCTGTTCGGCAAAACCGCGAAGCAGTGGCGCGATGAAAACCCCGGCAACAAGGGCAACATCCGTGACGAAGCCAATGCCGCGCAACTGGTGTGTCTGGCAAATCTGGAAACGCTGAACGCACATTTCATCCATCAGGGGCTGGCGCAGGCCGAACGGCTGAAGCTGCTGAACCAGACCGCCATCCAGCAAATGAAGCTGCTGTTGGCGGATGCGGGCGCACGGCGACTGGAAGGGAAACGCCCATGAGCGGGAAGGCAGAAGCCATGACCGAACAGGTCAGCTTTTCCCTGCGCGGCCGCAACCCGGATGTGCTGACCTGCATTGCCAACCTTTCCAACGACGAAGTGTTCACCCCGCCCGAGTTTGCCAACCGGATGCTGGATACGCTTGCCGAGGCGTGGGCGGCCAGCCACAACGGGGCGAGCCTCTGGGCGGACAAGACGGTGAAGTTCCTCGATCCATGCACGAAGTCGGGTGTGTTTCTGAGGGAAATCACCAGCCGACTCATCAAGGGCCTGGCAGACGAAATGCCGGACCTCGAAGAGCGCGTCAATCACATCCTGACGAAGCAGGTGTTCGGCATCGGTATCACCCATCTCACCAGCCTGCTGGCGCGGCGCAGCGTGTATTGCTCGAAGCACGCCAATGGGCAGCACTCCATCGCCAAGAGCTTTAACAGCGAAGCGGGCAACATCTGGTTCGAGCGGTTGGAACATACATGGGCCAACGGCAAATGCACATTTTGCGGCACCAGCCAAGCGGTGCTGGATCGCGGCGAGGCGCTGGAAACTCACGCTTACGCGTTCATTCACACAGACAACATCAAGACTCGGATGACCGAGTTGTTTGGAGGCAATATGCAATTCGATGTCATCATCGGCAACCCGCCGTATCAGCTCAACACGGACGGATTTGGCACGCAGGCGCGCCCCATCTACCAGCAGTTTGTCCAGCAGGCCAAAGCGCTTGACCCACGATTTCTTTGCATGATTATTCCGGCTCGATGGTTCGCAGGCGGCATGGGGCTGGACGAGTTCCGCGAGTCGATGCTTAACGATGCCCGCGTGCGCTCAATTGACGATTTCCTCACCGCCTCCGACGTTTTTCCAGGGGTCGGGCTAAAAGGCGGTGTCTGCTATTTCCTCTGGAATCGTGACCATGCCGGCCTCTGCGAAGTGTCCACCCATTTCAAGGACTGGCCGGTCTCCACCGCCAGCCGCCCACTTCTTGAAAATGGGGCGGACGTATTCATCCGTTTCAATGAAGGGCTGTCGATCCTCAAGAAAGTTATGGCCGTCGAAACGGGCAGCCGCAAAACTCTGGAACTGCCTGAAGCAAAGAAGTTTATGCGGTTGGTCAGCTCGATCGGTTCTTTTGGACTTGAAAGCACCTTCAGGGGCAAAGAAAAAAAGTCAGAAAATGACCTCAAGGTCTATAGGAACGGTGGGGTCGGGTACGTCGCAAGATCGGAAATTCAAAAGGAACGATCTGTTTTCGACAAGTGGAAAGTCTTCATTGGCCGCGCTGCTCCGGGTACTGGCAACAGAGACACCTACCCGCACAAAATCATCAGTACACCATTCATCGGAGAGCCTGGAAGCATCTCGTCGTGGACATATATGTACATTGGGGCGCTCGAATCGAAGATCGAGGCCGAGAGTGTTTTGTCCTACCTCTCTTGTCGACTGACTCGCTTCCTGATTCTTCTGCACAAACCTTCGCAAGACACCACGCGCAAGGTTTACACCTTCGTGCCCACGCAGGGTTGGACTAAACAGTGGACGGACGCTGATCTCTACGCGAAGTACAGCCTGACGGTCAGTGAGATTGCCTTCATTGAAAAGATCGTCCGCCCGATGGAACTCGCCAGTGATTTGCTCGAAGATGTCGCGGTAGTCGAAGAAGATGAGTAAGACCATCGAGGAAATCCTCGCACTTAAGCCGGAAGCCCGACCGCGCATCTACGCCTACTCTATTGCCGACGCGGCGCACAAGGGGCTGCTCAAGGTGGGCCAGACCACGCGTGACGTGAAGCAGCGCGTCGCCGAGCAGCTCAAGACCGCCGCGATCAAGAACTACACCATCGCGCTGGACGAATCCGCCGAGCGCGACGACTGCACCCTCTTCAGCGATCACGAAGTACGCGCGGCGCTCGTGAGAAAGGGTTTCGAGAACGTCGAACTAGAGTGGATGCGTTGCTCGCTCAAGGATGTGAAGACCGTGCTCGCCGAGCTGCGCACCGGCCAGAAATTCACTGGAACGCATCACGAAACTTTTCCAATGCGCCGGGAGCAGTCCGAGGCCGTGGCCAAGACTTCAGATTACTACAACTCGATCTGGGCCGAAGACAAGAATGCCGTCCCACGTTTTCTGTGGAACGCGAAGATGCGCTTTGGCAAGACCTTCACCACCTACCAGTTAGCGAAGAAACTGAAGGCCAAGCGCGTTCTAGTGGTGACGTTCAAGCCTGCGGTCGAGGATGCATGGCAAAGCGACCTTGAATCGCATGTTGACTTTGATGGCTGGCAGTATCTGTCGAAATCCTCCGGTGGCGATCCGACGCAGATCAACGCAAAGAAGCCGGTCGTCTATTTCGGTTCTTTTCAGGACTTGCTCGGCCGCGACGCGGCGGGGAACATCAAGCCCAAGAACGAGTGGCTGCACACGGTGAATTGGGACCTTGTGGTGTTTGACGAGTACCACTTCGGCGCCTGGCGCGAGACCGCAAAAGAGCTGTTCGAGGGCGAGGATGAGGTGGTTGCCAAGAAGGAGTCTGCCCTTGAGTACGCGGCAGACCTGCGGGACGTGAACGAGGACTTGAGCGTGCTCTCGGAGAAGGAGACCGAGTTCCTGCCGATCACCACCAAGGCTTATCTATACCTCTCCGGCACGCCATTCAAGGCGCTGTCCACGGGTGAGTTTATCGAGGAACAGATTTTCAACTGGACGTACACCGACGAGCAGCGCGCCAAGGAAATGTTTGCCGCGACGAATCCGGGACAGCGCAACCCTTATGGTGCGCTGCCACAGATGCGGCTGCTGACCTATCAGATGCCGGATGAACTACTGGCGATTGCGAGCGGCGGCGAGTTTGACGAATTCGATCTCAACACGTTCTTCGAGGCAACGGGTACGGGCAAGGCGGCGAAGTTCAAACACAAGAGCGATGTGCAAAAGTGGCTGGACATCATCCGTGGGGGCTACGCGCCAAAATCGGTCGAGCATCTGAAGACGGGGACGCGGCCACCGTTTCCGTATTCGGATGTGCGCGTGCTGCCCTATTTGCAGCACGCGTTCTGGTTCCTGCCCAACGTCGCGGCCTGCCATGCGATGGGGAACCTGCTGGCGGAAAAGCACAACGTCTTTTGGCGTGACTACGAGGTGGTCGCCGCCGCAGGCGCCTCGGCGGGCATCGGGCTGGAGGCATTGCCGCCGGTGCGCAAGGCCATCGGCAGCGGCTTCGACACCAAGACCATCACGCTCTCGTGCGGCAAGCTCACCACGGGCGTCACCGTGTCGCAGTGGTCTTCCATCCTGATGCTGCGCAATCTCAAGTCGCCGGAGACTTACTTCCAGGCCGCGTTCCGCGTGCAGTCGGCGTGGTCGATCAAAAACCCCAACGGCGACAACCCGAACGAGGAGGAGATTCTCAAACCCGTCTGCTTCGTGTTCGACTTCGCGCCCACACGCGCGCTGCGGCAACTTTCAGAATATGGCATCGGCCTGTCGCCCAACGAATCGAACCCGGAGAACGCGGTCAAGGAGCTGGTGTCGTTCCTGCCCGTGCTGGCCTACGACGGTGCGAACATGACGCAGATTGATGCGGGCGGCATTCTCGACATCGCGATGGCGGGCACTTCGGCCACGCTGCTGGCGCGCAAGTGGGAGAGCGCACTGCTCGTGAACGTGGACAACGACACGCTCCGGCGCATCATGGACAATCCCGAGGCAATGGCTGCCGTAGAGCGCATCGAAGGCTGGCGCGCGCTGGGCGACAATATCATCGAGACCATCATCAACAAGAGCGAGAAGGTCAAGGAGCTCAAGAACAAGGCGAAGGACAAGGACTTGTCGGCAAAGGAAAAGAAGGAACTCTCCGACGAGGAAAAGGAATACAAGTCCAAGCGCAAGCTGGTGCAGGAGAAACTGATCAAGTTCGCCACGCGCATTCCGGCGTTTATGTACCTCACCGACTTTCGAGAAAACACATTGCAGGATGTGATCACCAAGCTCGAACCTGACTTGTTTCTGGCTGTCACCGGATTGACGGTCAAAGACTTCCACCTCCTCGTTCGCCTGAAAGTTTTCAACACCGAGCAGATGAACCAGGCCGTCTTCGCCTTCCGTCGCTATGAAGATGCGTCGCTACGCTATACGGGCATCGAGAGCCATGAGGGTTTAAGACACTATGGGCTATACGACACCGTGGTGGCAAAGGATTGATGGGGGTGGTTATCGGATACATCGTAAGAGATGATGGTTGATGACTGCTTTTTGTTACAGGCTTTATTTTTACTACCATTGTTACGTGACAATAAAGTCTTGAACACGGATGACATAAAATCAATAGGTTATGTGCAGTAATTTGTGATCAATTCGATCTTAATGTCTTGAACAATGTCTGACTTTCGATATATCCCAGCGAACCTCAACAATAAAGTCTTGAACAGTTGATTTGGCCGTTATTACGTAACTTTCCACTGCCTTCGGCTATAACATACTGTCGCGCCCATCTGGGCTAAATCGACTTCGAACGTCCGCTTCGAGGCAGACATTTAGAGAAGCTGACCGAGTACAATGTGTCATTGCTGCCCTTCGTGAACGGTTAGCCGATCACGTTATTTATTAAGTGCAATTCCTGATAATTCTTATCAGGAATTGCACTTTTCTGAGTTATTGCGTGAGAAAGATCGAAAGGTAATCTGATTAGCAAAAATCCTATGTAAATTCAATTCAATCCGCTACGTGGTGGGAGGGGCCACATCTATCTTATCCCACGGCACAAACAACTTGCCCGACTCATTGCCGCTTGCCAAGCTCAGTAGCCAACCTCCTTTTGGTGGCGCACTGCCAGAATGATGACGGCCTCACCATCGAAGCGATAACGCGCCACATAGCCGCTATCGCCAAAGTCAATCGGCCATTCTCGGTAGTTCTCTAGCATGTCCTCAACGGGTCGCCCGATTTGCGGCTGACGTCCAAGCACTTGCACGGCTTTCATGATCGTTTCGGCGGCTCGCTTGGCGGCAACCGGATTCTTTGGCCGCAAAAATTCCCGCAACCGTTGCAGGTCACGAATTGCGCCGGGGGCATAGATTACTTGTGGCATACGGGTGCTGGCAATTCGTTTTCAGCACCCCAACTGGCAAGCCATGTATCGACCTCTACGGCGGTCGCGTGTAAGCCTGTTTCCTGATAGTCCTCCCACGCCTTGATTATGTCTTGCCGGAAGGCTTCGCGCTTTTCCTCACGGTCAACGTATTGGCTGATGGCTTCGCGCATTACCCAATGCGCTGATCGGTGGCGAGCTTCGGCTAGGTTTTCAACACGGGCGCGGGTGTCCGAGTCGAGTTTTACGGATACAGTCCTGGCGGCAATGTGTGGCTGTGGCATGGCGCTACCTCTTTAATTAATGACAGGTGTTACCTTAACACACTTTTGCGACTCATACTAAATGTGTTGTCGCGCTCGATTTTCTGCGCCTTCTCATGCACCTTTTGGACTTGCTCCCGGCCTTCCAGCTTCTCCCACTGCTGGCGGTACTTGCCAAGCTCAACGGCTTGCGTGAACAGAGCGCCAAATGTTCAAGCGTGCCACAGAGCATCCACAGCGAGCCTGAATAAACCAAGGTGGCCGCCCAAGGGCTCTGTTTTGCCTCGGGAGTCTTTGACACGAATATTTAATCAAAAAGAAAGTAACATTGTCACTGCACAAAGAGAGGATGATAGTGCTGATCTAATCGGATGGTTTCGTGCTGATGATGAAATTGATGCTAGTGAAGAGGTCATTGGTCTTGGTGACTATGGAAAGACCCTTACCATCATTACTGCCGACATTCCCGATCAAGACGATGAGGTGGATGACATGGTTTCTTCTTCTCCTCGGTTCAGGTGATTCGCAGTATGAAAATAGTTCTACACTTTCGACTCACCACAGGTGGAATCACCAACGAACTGTCCCTGAACCCACAAGGGTTCTACTAATTCAACCTGCATACGCAGGAATAGAAAGATCGGACGTGAATCGGCGGATCGTCCAAATTTGCTCGCACAGCCGAGTAATTCGTGTTGCCTCAAATTCGACAACCACCTATTTGGTTCCGGCTCGCCCGGCTTAGGTGTGTGGAAATAATGTGCCATTGGAACCGGAGCAGGCATGACCGCAATCGATGCAACGCCTCCTAATAATTTCACTGATCCCAACACTCCAATCGTGTGGCTGAAGCAATTTGGCGTGGCCGTGCTTTGCGCGTCGTTGCTTTATGTTAGCGAACGCTATTTTGACGGCGATGCTGTTGTCGGATATTTCGAGCTGGCAAGCGGATTTGCTTTGGCTACTCTGCTGATTGGTGGGAAGCGATATGCCTGGGGTTTGCTCCTCGGCGCAGTTCTGATTCGCGCAATCACAGACGACTCCATATCGAAGGCCGTCACCGTCGCTTCGGGCGATACACTGCAAGCACTTTGCGGCGCCTGGCTGCTCACTCGCGATGGCAAGTTTGATTTCCGACTGCAATTATTGCGCGACTACCTGCTGTTGATCATGTTGGGCGGATGCGCCAGCATCGCTATCGGCGCCTTGGCTGTAAATACCGCATTGCTAGCTTCCGGATTGCTCACTCCCGGGAATTATTTTCACAGCCTGATCCAATGGTGGATGAGCGACACGCTCGGGATCATCCTGATTACCCCCTTGATTCTGGTTTGGTGGGGGGCGAAAAATGATTGGCGCAATAAGGGAAAGTTAGCAGAGGCAATCTTACTGCTCGGCCTGACGATTTTGGCTGGTCAGGCAGTTTTTCTTGATTGGTGGCACGATGCTATTGGACAGGTGGCCAAAGGCTACTGGATGTTTCTGATCACTACCTGGGCGGCAGTGCGTCTTGGAATCCGTGAAACAATGGTCGTTCTGGCCATGACGGCAGTCTACGCGCTGCTGGGCGCCATCCGGGGAGTTGGTTTCTTCGCCGATGATATTGCCCAAACTCATCTGGTCAATTACTGGCTATACATGGTGACTTTATCCGTGGTTGGAATGGCACTGGCAACGGCAACGCATTTCACCGAGCGCAAACATCTTGAGACAGTACTGCGAGAGAACGAAGCGAACATGCGCGCCATCCTGGACAACTCACCCTATCTGGTCTGGTTGAAAGATACCGAGGGCCGTTACATCAGGATAAATAAGGTCTATGCCGACTACATTCGGCTGAAAGGCGCCCTGTAATGTCCCGATTTGAACAAGGTGAATCATCTTTCGCTATACGAGGTGAGACAGGGGGCTTGTCCCACTGGCGAA
>FZPX01000249.1_pt1 | contig 15014 bp, 11 predicted proteins | sample 1534791 | NCBI WGS metagenome assembly FZPX01 (sample SAMEA104161951, study PRJEB21768) | metagenome | biome: subterrestrial habitat; feature: phreatic zone; material: underground water | place: France | collected 2016-06-01 | depth 60 m | reverse complement strand
GTCGAGCAGGCGTTGCGCGCACGTAGCGCGCAGGATAACGGCGCCAGCGACGACGGCAGTGGCAGCAAACATAGCCCGGCAGGGTTCGACACCTGCTCCGACAACAGGGTTGCCCCGATACAGAAGGTTGGCATCAAGAAAAAACCCGTGAAAGCAACCAGCCAGAATGCGCCGCGTATTGCGGATATGCATCCGCTGGTCGTAGCGCTCAATGGTGGCCGTGATGCGAGCGTATTGCCGGGTTTGACGGACTACTCGATTCTGCAATTGGCCAGCGAAGTCGGCACTGATCTGGCACGCTGGCCAACGGCCAAACACTTCACCGCGTGGCTGGGGCTGGCTCCAGGAGCACATCAAAGCGGCAAGCGGCGCGGACGCCAGGCGCGCCAACGCAACCGTGCTGGCCGGGTATTTTGCACGGTGGCACGCTCTTTGGCCAACAGCACCGACAAAGCGCTCGGCGGCTTCTACCGGCGCATCCGCGCACGCCGGGGCGGGCTGCTTGCCAACCAGGCGCTGGCGCGAAAAATCGCTACGTTGTACTGGAATGTAATGGTCAAAGGTATTCAATTTGTTGAAAAGGGCCTCACTTATTATGAGCAAAAATTTGCCCAAACCGAACAACGTTTACTGCGAAAACTCGCCTCGAAGCATAATCTGGTGCTTACACCAAACCCATTGCCTGCTTGAGGTTCATGGGTAGGGTGAGGGAAACGGGCATGACGAGTTTCATCATCAAGGGTGGCTACTCGCCATGCCCGTTCGACACCCGGTCAATGTGGATCGGCGTGCCGAGCGGGCGTGTCTGATGAATCAGGTGACGCGACAGCACGCCGCTTGCGCGGCACTGGCGCACCACGTCGCCGAGACTCATGCCGAAGCGGTCAAGCCGCAACGACAGCGGCAGGATCAGGCGGCTGCCCGTTTTCCCCTGATCTATCCACCAGCCCATGTCGCCGCCCACATCGAGTGGCCGCACATCAGCCAGCCGCGCGCCGACGATATCCTCCCGGCGCTGGCTCGACACGATAGCCAGCGCCATCGCATTTTTCAGCCAGTCGAGTTTGGTCTGACCATACACTGCCATGAAAGTGTCGAAGTCCAGCCGTGCCCGTTTGACCTTGACCTCCATGGCGCGGGTGACTTCCACAGGGTTGCGTTCCAGCCAGCCGCAGGCGATGGCTTCGCGGAAAATATCCTTCAAGTGCGAGAGCACCGCTTGCGCCGTCCTGGCTTTGCCCACGCCGGTGATGGCCTGAATTGCGCCGACACAATCCAGCGTCATGATTGCCGACAGCGATTTTCCCACAGGCATTTTTTCGCGGATGATCTTGTCCAGCGATTTGTATGATCTGCGCGTGGCATCTGCCAGCGTGCGCTGTTCCAGCAGCTCGGCATAACGAGTCATCCAGGCATCGAGAGTTCGTTCTTTTGCGCCGGTCAGGCGATCAACGAGGCGCGTTTTGCCGGACAACTGGGCGATGTGCAGATTGGCCTCGACAGCCTGCGCGAAAGCGGCATGCCGATCCCGTCCAAGGCCGTATTGCGGTGAGGCGCGTTGTGTCCATAAGTCCGTTGTGCCCAGTCTTCGAGCGTGGTCATCGTCATCAATCCATTCTCCACAAATCCGAAAATATGCAAGGGGTCGCGGTAGTCAGTGTAGAGATGCGATAGTGCGGGTACATTTGAAATGCGTCTTTTCAGGACGCGTTTCCAGCACCGGCATTGGCGTGTGGCGGTTAGCCTGTCGAAGCGGGAACGGTTTAGGGGAAGGCCGTGCACCCGATACATGGAATTTCAAACGTCGAACTGCAAGCGCGCCAGCCGCGCGTAAAGCCCGCTCTGCTTGCGCAAGTCCGCAGGTGTGCCGGTTTCGACGATGCGCCCGTGCTCCAGCACCACGATGCGGTGCGCCTTCTGCACGGTGGCCAGCCGGTGCGCGATGATGAGTGTGGTGCGCCCCTACATGGCGGCGTTCAGCCCTTCTTGCACCAGGATTTCAGATTCCGCATCCAGCGCGCTGGTGGCTTCGTCCAGCAGCAGCACACTAATCCTAAAGATAAGCAGGACTATTCATAATTTCCACCAGGATAGGGGATGGCATGTGATTTAATATTTGGCAATTAGCATGATTATCTAGCCTCAAGAAATAATATAAGCAATAAGCAATACAACGCGAATTGAACTAACCACCCTAAGCCTGGCCTAATTTTTCTATATTATGATGCTTTCCAAGGCGTAAACAATCGGCCCTATCCCTGCTTATCGGCATGAGTGCAGCCATTTACGTAATCGTTATTAATTACCGAGGAGATCCCGCCATGTCCAACTGTAATGCCGTCGGCACAAGAGTTCGAGTGGGAGTGATTGTCACATCATTGTGTGTAGTTCTCGGACTCGCCTCATGTGGAGGTGGGGAAAGCCCCAGTGCTACAAACACAACCACTCCAACGAACAAAACCACCACTGTTGCTACACCAACTTACTCTCTTACTGTAACAAACAGCAGTGGAGGCACCGTTATCTCATCACCTGCGGGTATCTCCTGTGGCTCCACTTGCTCTGCTACATACACTTCAGGAGCCATTGTCACACTCTATACAGCACCAGCCCCCGGCTACTCGTTCACAGGATGGTCTGGCGCCTGTACTGGGATTGGTACATGTACCGCGACTATGTCTGCTGGAGTAAATGTCACCGCGACATTCACCCTCGTTCCTCCGCAGCAAACAACAACCTACCCGCTCACTGTGACAAAGTCCGGAACTGGAACAGGATCAGTCTCCTCTTCTTCCGGCATTGCCTGCGGGGCAACTTGTAGCGCAAGCATTGCAGCAGGAACCAGCGTTACGCTCGCTGCAACACCTAACACAAACTCTACATTCGCTGGCTGGTCAGGCGGAGTATGCGCTGGCACGGGCAATTGTACGACAACGATGTCTCAAGCTAGAAGCGTAACTGCCACATTCACGCTCATTCCTGTGTACACACTTTCAGTCACCAATGGGGGGGGAGGTACTGTTTCGTCTTCACCATCCGGCATCTCCTGCGGAATAACATGTTCTGCATCCTATAACAAGGGAACATCAGTTACGCTCACTGCTATTCCTACGAGTGGTTACTCGTTCTCCGGATGGTCAGGAGCCTGCTCGGGTACCGGTGCATGTACAACAACCATGTCTCAAGCGAATAGTGTGGCGGCAACGTTCACTCCCATTTCTGTCGGAGGAAACCCCATCACCCTCTCTCTTGTTCCTGCGCGCACTTCAGGCGTTGCTCCACTCTCGGTATTCTTTGATGCTTCGGGCACCACGGATCCCTCCGTAACCTCACGCCCTTTCCATGATCTGGAATACCGTTGGAACTTTGGTGATGCAACAGCAGGTACCTGGGCATATGGTGCAAAACCGGGAAGCTCAAAGAACGATGCCACGGGTCCTGTTGCTTCACACGTATTCGAAACTTCTGGCACATACAATGTTACGCTAAGTGCATTTGATGGTGTGAACACGACGACGACTTACACTACTATTACGGTACAAGATCCAAATACAGTGTTTGCAGGTACGAATACCATTTGCGTTGCTCAGCTTACTACACCGGTAGCAGGAGCAAACGGTTGCCCGGCAGGTGCGCTCACTGTGATGCAGCCAGATTTTGCGACCGCCATCAATACATATGCGCTGGCGGGCAAAAGGTTGCTGTTCAAGCGTGGCGATACATTTACTGGTTCTACATCTGGAGTTATTCATTCTAATGGGCCCGGAATAATCGGGGCATACGGGGTTATCACCGACCCAAGGCCTATTTTAATGGGGGCTGGAACAACATACATAATTGAACCGGCACGAGGCACAACAGGCGATTGGAGAATCATGGATTTAGCCTTAAATGGGCGATCTACGATAAATGGAGCAAATGTCGCCATAAATGCAACTGGTCCAATTCACCAAGTAACCCTGTTAAGATTAGACATAACCGGAGTTCATTCAGGGGTTGCCGCGAGCCATTGGGCGCTTATTCCCGGTGATGTCAGCTACGATCAGTGGTCTATCCAGGATTCAACTGTGTCGGGCATACCCAATTGCAATTGGAATGCGCATTACGATTGCAACTGGAGGATTTACGTTGTTGGCACGCGCTGGTCAATACAGGGAAACTACCTCGATGCGCAGGGAAATCCGGCAACGGGTTATAGTGGCGGTTCACATGTAGTTCGCATGGAAATGTTGCAAAAGAGCTTGATAAGCAACAACATCATCACGGGCGCCGGTATTTTCCAGCACAACATCAAGCTTCACGCATGGGCATGGAATGGCGGCGGAGGCGGAAATGCGACAGCAGCCACTTACACCGAAAAGGTAATGATTGCAGACAATAAGATTCAAGGCGGTGCAAACCCTTGGCAGGTTTCACTTGGTCCGCAGGACACAGGATCAGATGAGCGCGTTCGAGATATTATTCTCGAACGTAATTGGTTTACGTCTAATTCTGCAACACAAGTTCCTATGCACATCGCCTCATCGGAGACGACCATCAGAAACAATATCTGTGACCTTACTGGGGCAGCATGGCACACGTGCGTCCTGTTGGACTATGGCGGGGTCGCGCCTGATCCGTCATACGTCAGAATTTACAACAATACGTTTTACAGTGGCTCAACTGGTGATTTCAACGGAATAGAAATCAACGCTCTTGTGACCAACACGACTGTGCGAAACAATCTTGGCTCTGCTCCACTGGCGGCTAACCAGGTGATGTTTGTTGGATCAGGAACAGGATTGGTTCAATCGAACAATATTTTGGACAACACACCATCTGCGTTATTTGTCAGCGCAACACCCGCGACACCTTCGAACTTCAGCCTGAGAACCCTCCCAAATCCAGCGCGGGATACAGGCTTCTCGACGGTTCCGGTATTTTCGGATTTCTTTCTCACAATGAGGCCCCAGAATGGCTTAATCGACATCGGTGCCGTCGAAGGGCCTTAAGCACACCAACAAAAAACAGCAGGCCATGTAATTTACTGTGAAAACCATATTTAAAAAACTTTATCGCCTTTTATTACAGTGCATACCCAACGGCCGCCGGTTTGATCATTTTGTTGCGTTTATAACTTTTATTCGGATGCACAAGAGGCTGCCCGGCAACAGGCTGCTTTTCAACGATGTCTTGTACAGAATAAAAACGACAGAGGAAATTACCAGCCCATTAAGAGTATTTGTTTCTGACAAAGAATTTGTAAAGCTATATGTTAAAGCGGTCGCCGGAGACCAGTTCAATGTCCCTACATTAAAAGTTCTACACACCATCGAGGAAGCGAGAGGTTATCGTTTCCCCTCAAGTTGTTGCATCAAACCCACACACATGTCGGGCCAGGTCATACTGAGACAACAGGATAGCCCTGTAGATTTTGAAAAAATAGATAAGTGGCTCAGAACAGTTTACTACAATCATACTTCGAGGGAAGCCAACTACAAGACATTAACGCCTAAGGTGATAGTGGAGCCGCTGATTTTTGGCGGCACCAACCCGACCGATTACAAGATTTTTTGCTACATGGGGAAGCCAAAATTAATTCAACTGGATATTGACCGGTATATTGAGCACACCGAGAAATTTTTTGATCCTGAATGGAATGAAATGCCATTCTCAATCCACTATCCCCGGTCAAGACGAACAGTTGAAAAACCTAAAAACCTGGGCAAAATGCTGGAGGTGGCGGGCTTGCTCAGCAGCCGTTTTAATTTTGTGAGAATTGACTTGTACTCGAATGGAGAGGAATGTCTGGTAGGCGAAATAACGAACTGCCCCGGAGGAGCAACAGGATTTGTTACTAATTTGTATTCAAATGGAGCAGAGTATCTTATTGGAGAAATGACCTACCCGGAAGCGGAAATAATAGCTTCAAAGATGATTTTCGGGGGAGATTAACGGGAAGACAAATCCAATCCTGATTCGCACGGCTTGGTAGCCGAATTCAAAAATATCCACTTTGCTGTTATATTTCCAGCACCACGGTATTGCTCCCTCTGATGAGCTTCAAAACAAAAATTCGCAACAGCATTGCCGGGCTCCTCTCACTGATGGGCCTCACAAGCCCGGAGCGGCGAGGCTGCGGCCATCTCGCAATCGCAACCTTTCACCGTGTGCTCCCGGAAGCTGACCGTCAAACTTACCCCTTTCCAGGCCTTGTCGTGACACCCGCAGAGCTCGACATATTCCTGAATTACCTCACAGAGCACTTTGATTGCGGTGCGCTTGCAACTCAGCATGAACGTTATCTGAACGGCGAGGTTCCGGCACGGCCTTTGCTCGCCATTACCTTCGACGACGCGCAGCACGATAACTACAGCAATGCTCGCCCGGTGCTCGCGCGGCACCAGGTCAAGGCCTCTTTTTTCGTTCCCGTAGTGGCCGTTGAACGGCAGGAACTCCTGTGGCATGACCGCCTCGGTTTTGCAATTCTCAACATGCAGAAACAAGCGCACGGTGGGCAAGAGCGGCTGAGAGAAATATTGGATGCTGCCGGAATGCCTGTTTGCGACCCAAGCAACCTGGTAGGCAGGGTAGCTCAGGCATCGAAAGGGCTCACCCTGGAAGCGCGGCTTCGCCTTGTAGATGTGCTATCAGAAGCATCGGGCGCAGCTCGGGCGCCCGGATTTGCGCGAGTCATGACCTTCGAAGAACTCGCGGAACTGGCAGCCGAGGGGCACGAAATCGGCTCACATAGCATGACGCACTGCATGATGCCGGAATGCGACGATCAGGCGCTCGCTTATGAAGTTGCGGAGTCTCGCCGTGTTCTGCAAGCCCGCATCGGGCAACCGATAGAAACTTTCTGCTATCCCAACGGCAATTCCGATACACGCTCTGCACAAGCAGTCGCCAAAGCAGGCTACCGCCGTGCGGTGACCACTGCATGGGGCTATAACGGGCAAGGATCTGACCGATTTCAACTCCGCCGTTTCGACATGGTCGCTAAGCACGTGCAAGATGCTAAAGGGCAAATTTTGCCGTCTCTTCTTGCATTCCGGATGAGCGGTTTCTACCCCGGCTTGGGTTCATAAATAACCCCGGGTTGTTTGATATACAGTTCGGGTGGGCAGGATGTAACAAGTACAGCCAATTGTGATTGTTTATAGCGTTTGAGTTTTCGATTTTCTACTGCGTGTCGAGCAAAAACTCAGCACAAGCGTACCGGAAAATCTGCCGCACTCTGTTATTCAAGTTGCCGACTGACAATCGTTTCTCTTGCTGTTTTCGATCGCCATACAACAACAGCAGAAGCCCTATGAATGCACTGTCGACATAGGTTACCTGCTCCAAATCTATTCGTACATTTCTACCTTCAAGCGTGTGGCTGGAAAAACTTTCCCGAAGCTGCCTTAGATTCTCCAGCACCCATGCACCGCGCAAGCGGATAATGATTTCACCGCCCTTATCGGACAATTCGATAGCTGCGGAACCCAGTTCATGATTTGCCGGTTTGTGGCGATACATTAACCATGCATATGGGATTACGCGCGTAATCAGCAGTCTTAAAAACATCAATCCGTCCAGAATATAGCGTCGCAAAAGCTTCGGTTCCTCCTCGATACGCCACAGCCATTCTAGGCCGGACCGCCGCATCCAAACCGGCGCACGGCCGACATTTCCGGCGACAAAGTTGACGACGGCACCGAGGTGGCTGATCACCGGTACCGAGATTAGGGCGCGGTTGCGCTCGATCCATGCTTGGCCCTTTTTGGCGCCTAGTGACACGACAAGGAAATCAGCGCCACTGGCGTTGATTTTCTCGATACTTTCGGTACGGCTCATTTCCTGGACAGATGCAAATCCAGGCGACTCGAAGCCAACACAAAAAAGGCCACATGGCTCTGCATTGAGCCGTTTGCAAGCCGTTTCAGCCACACCCTCCATACCGCCAAAAAAATAAACCGATAGCCGCGTGGTTGATTCTGCGCTCAGTTGTTCAAACACATCAGAGCCGGCAACGCGCTCCCGAATCGGCATGCCAAGCAAGCGCGATAACCATACCAAAGGCATACCGTCGGCTAGGCTGAGATCGCTGTCGATTACCGAGTCTCGAAATGCGGGATCCGACTGAGACGCTAACAGGAAATCCAGATTAGGCGTGGAAAGAAAACAGGGTGACCGATTGGCGGCAGCAGCTCTAATGCGTTGTACAGCGGATGCCTGGTTAATCGCATCGAGCGGCAGGCCAAGAAGACAGTGGACTTCCCTGCTGAAATCAGGATGAATAATCATTGGGCATGCAGCATTCCTGGTTTGCCGTTTCACTTCAAAATATATAATTGCGAAAAGGTATATTCACTTCCAACGGGCTACAACCGCCAAATCCTTACTCCCTCATCTTCCAAAATATCCCGGTTGAATTTCGACTTCACGTCGATGAAGCATCCTCCATGCACCACCTTGCCCAACAGGTGATGCAAAGGCATGTTGACGAATTCGTTGTGCGCGACAGCCATAACGATTGCATCCGCCTGCGGTAGCTCTTCCCATGGCAATATATTCACGCCGTACTCATGCATGGCTTCTTCTGCATCGGCTACGGGATCGTGCAGATAGACCTCGACACCAAAGCTCTCCAGTTCATGGATGATGTCCACTACCTTGGTGTTCCGGATGTCTGAGCAGTTTTCCTTGAAGGTCAAGCCCAGCACATTAACCCGTGCGCGTTTAACCTGCCCCCCTCCCTTGATGATCTGCTTCACAGTTTGATCGGCGATAAATTTACCCATGCCATCATTGATCCGTCTGCCAGCCAGGATCACCTGTGGGTGGTAGCCCAGGGTCTCTGCCTTGTGGGTCAGGTAATAAGGATCAACACCGATGCAGTGGCCACCCACCAGGCCGGGGCGGAAATTGAGAAAGTTCCATTTCGTGCCGGCCGCCTCCAACACTTCCAGTGTGTCGATGCCGATCTTGTCGAAAATAATAGCCAACTCGTTCATCAGCGCAATGTTCAGGTCGCGTTGGGTGTTCTCGATCACTTTGCAGGCCTCGGCCGCCTTGATGCTGCTGGTGCGGTGCACGCCTGGCGTCACGATGCGCTCGTAAAGTACCGCTACTTTTTCCAGCGTTTCGGGTATATCGCCTGCCACTACTTTTACCACGCGGGTAAGTGTATGTTCGCGGTCGCCGGGGTTGATGCGTTCCGGCGAATAGGCAACAAAGAAATCCTGCTTCCATTTCAATCCAGACTCTTGCTCCAATACAGGCACACACACCTCTTCTGTTGCACCCGGATAAACAGTGGATTCATAGATGACTATGGCACCCTTCTTCATGTACCGTCCAGCGCTGGCGCTGGCTCCAATCAGTGGTCCGAAATCTGGTCGATGCGCTTCGTCCACCGGGGTGGGCACAGCCACAATAATGAAATCCGCCTCCGCCAACACCTTGGGGTCTGCCGTATATTCAGCATGCACCGCTGAGCGCATTTCTTCGTCCGGTAGTTCGCGCGAAGGATCTGTTCCACGCTGGCAGGATTCGACCTTGCGCACTGAGATATCGAAGCCGATCGTGCGGGTTTTCTTGCCAAACTCGATAACCAGCGGAAGCCCTACGTAGCCCAGGCCGATTACGGCGATATTCATGTGATGTGCTCCCTATGTTCTAAAATGTTATTTGTTGATGAGTATGGCAATATATTGCAGCCACCACATTTCGTTCAGGCTACAAACGTGCTGAACCAGCCGTGCTTCTGTCAGGCAATCTTCTTGGCACGATGGATTTCCTCGATGGCTCGTTTTTTTCCAACCAGCAATGACCGCCACTGGTATTTGCGCAAAAACTTTCTGAACTCCAAGTCATTATACCGTGGCTTTCTTTGCAACGCGCTCCGCAGCCACCCCCACAGGATGGCTAAACCGCCCAGCACATAAGGCTTTTCTGGTATGCGATAGATGGCGCTGGCCAGCATGTAGACAAAGCCTGTGCCCATAAAATACTGGCCGTAACCATGCCGCAACCTTCCGGTATAGATGCTTTGCTGGCTGGAACCCATGGGGCGGAGATGGACAAAGCGCAATTCGGGATCGTCATCCCAGCTGCAAGCAATCCAGCCTTTCATTCGACAGCGGTGGCAATCAATTCCGTCCCACATCACCTCGCGCACAAAGCCACCCATTTCCTTGAAGCGTGACATCCGATAAAACTTGGATGCCCCGATGGAAGTTTCATCTCCGTGCCGCTCATTGACCAGGCTTCCGTTCTTTTCGATGTACGCCTTGCCGCTGCATGTCGCAATGAGAGGGTTGGCTTCCATTCTTGCAATAAGCGTTTCGAAATAGCGTAGAGGCAAGCGCAGATCGAGATCAAGCTTGCAAAGAAATTTGTAATCGTCAGGGTTGATCGTGTCATAGCCGGCATAAAACGCTTCGATGACTCCCGCGCCCACTGCACGCCGCCCCCGGTCGGTACGGGTAACAATCTTGATCCAGTCATGCCGGTTCGCGTACTCTTCCAGAATCTGTGGGGTAGCATCTGTTGAGCCATCGTCAACAATGACCCATCTGGCTGGCCGGGTCGTCTGGGCAATGACTGAATCCAGCGTCTGCTGCATGTAGGCTGCTTCGTTGCGACAGGGGGAAATCAGCACGTAGCTCTTCTCAGCAATGTTCATAGTGGCCACCTAGCGGTATGAAGCGCAACGGCATCTACCCGATAGGATTTGCATGACTGGATTCTCGAAACAGTTTAGCAAGCTTGGCCGCTTCGGTGTCGACCGAATGCCGCTCCAAAACACGCATATAAGCAGCATCTCCCATCTTGTGCAACTCATCGTCCGGCTTGGACAGAAAATCTTCTATGGCTGATGTCATATCGTCTATCGAGCCCGCCGGGAACAGCAATCCGGTCTTACCTGGCAGCACCAGCTCTGGAATACCAGCCACATAGGTAGACAATACGGGTCTGCGCAGCGCCATGGCTTCCATGATTACCACCGGCATACCCTCTGAAAAGGAAGGCAACACCAAGCCCCGCGCGGCCAAGATTTCGTCGCGTACCTGAGAGGCGCTTAGCCAGCCGGTAATCCGGACCTGCCCAGTCAAGCCATACCGCGTGATCAACGCCTCCACTTCTTGACGCATCTCTCCATCACCTGCAAGCACCAAATCGAGCATGATGCCTTTTTGAGCCAATCGATGAACCGCCTCGACCAAAAGCAACTGCCCCTTTGCCTCGCATAGGCGGCCGACGCAGACCAACCGAGGAGCCTGAGGTAAGGGAACAGGTGTAACGTCGTGAAATGCCGCTTCAAGCCCGCAATGAATTACTTTCACCTTGGGCCAGTATGCGTGCTCGACTTTGCGATACAACTGGCTGCGCCCGTAAGAACTGATCGCCACCACAAAGGCCGCACGGCGCACCTTTTCGGCTGTGCCACCAAAAAGCAATTCGTTTTGACCATGGAGTGTAAAGCTGTAAGGTGGCCCACCCAAGGTGTTTGCCAACATGGCAATCTCAGTCGAATTGTTACCAAAATGGGCATGCAAGTGGGTTGCGCCAAAAGATTTCAGCCACGGCATTATGCGACAGGCTTCGGCGAGATAGGCTAGATGATGTGGCAATGGGCGTTCGGAGTCCCGCGCCATGCTAAACACCAGCTTAATCGCAGACAGGAAACGACCAGGTTTTGTCAGCAGTGTCCGCAACAATGCCCACATTAGAGGAAAAGTCCCTTCTTGCAACACATAACGGGTGCGCGTCCGTTCCTGCAGGTCTTCATCATTCATCAATTTGGCATCCCATCCACGCAGCGAGATGCGAAGGATATCGAAGCCCTGGCGTTCGAGTGCGTGGATTTCCCGCCGAATGAAGGAATGGCTTATTGTGGGATACTGATTAATCAAATACGCGATTCGAGACTGCTTCACTCTTTAGCATCCTGTCAGCCGGGTCTATATATTTTTCGAAAAAATTTTAAATGCAACAACCATCCGGCACGCTGATACGTCCGGTTCACATTTACCCGGCTTAGGCGCAAGCAACTCATTCCGGGTTGGGTAACGCCCCAAATTCAATCTTGTCATTCAACACCTCTTCAACCAAGGCTTTATCAATACGCTCTGAACCGGCAGCAAATCCATATACCAGCGCAGTATTGCAAATGATGTTGATACGTCTGGGAATACCCTGGCTGACCTTTGCGATCAGGGAACAGGCATCGTTAGTGAACAAAGGTGTTTTCCGTCCGGCAACTGACAGCCGATGCTGGATGTAACTCTGCACATCGGCTGCTGCAAACGGCTTGATATGGAAATCAAACTCGACACGTTGGGAGAACTGTATAAGTTCGGGTCGCGTGAGCATATCCTTGAGTTGCGGTTGCCCTACCAGCAACATCTGAAGCAACTGATTCTTGTCGGCATTTATATTCGAGAGCATGCGCAAAGACTCAAGCGCGTCGGGGCTGAGATTCTGCGCCTCATCAATGATCAGCAGCACGCTCTTCCCTAACCCGTGCTGCTCAATCATGAAGCGCTGGAACGCGTCAAACAGCGCCACTCCAGATTTTCCTTCGTAAGGCAGCCCCAGAGCAAGCATGATCCACTCCAGCAAATTGGGTATCTCACGATGGGTGTTGTACACCAATCCTACAGTCAGATTGGGGTCCAGGTTGTTGAGCAGATGCCGGATCAAGGTGGTTTTGCCGCAACCGATCTCGCCGCTGATTACCATGAAGGCTGCCTTGTTTTTGATGCCGTACTCCATCATCGCGTAGGCATAGGAATGGCGGTGACCGAAATACAGGAATTCCGGGTCCGGTTGAATCGAGAAGGGTTTTTCCTTCAAACCATAGAATGCTTCGTACATGCTGTATCGATATCCAGTAAACAAATATTGCGGTGAGAGTTTACCCCAAATTACCCATTAGCCCGCCATCCACGCACAGGCTGGAATGGCACAGTTTCGCAATGAATGGCAAGCATAGGCATGCTTATAAGTGTTCAGAATGTGATGTCTGTTGCCGACGCCTGAGCCGCGTGCCGTGCACAACTGGACTTGATGTCCAACGACAGCTTGTCCAGCATCTGATAACGGCGCCGGTAGGCGGCACGCTTGCGCGTGGGTATGTCGTTCATGTCTTTGTGCCTGACTAGGGCCGGAATCTCGAAAAAGCCGTTATCGAGCGCTGTGCCGCCATGTTCCAGCCACACTTCGTTGTATGCAACCAGCACCTTGTCCTTGTGCGAATCACCGAAGTACGGGCTGTTGTGCTGGCGGTTGTCGCTGGAAACTGCCCATATCCTGCGGATTCCGAGTTCCCCGCACAACAGCTTGAGCGCCACCATGAGTAAATCGCGCGGCCGCATTCCGTGGAGCGCATGGGTGATGTCGCGATATATGTTCTGGGCGGCCTCGGAATTGGATCCTTGCAGCGCCCCGACAAAAATCAGTGGCTGACGGGAGTCGATGCCAAGGGTGAATGCAATGGAATAAAAGCGCTGGTCGTTGATGAATAGATTAAGCACAATCTCGCCCTCACGCAGAAACCACTCGGCCTTGTCCAGCACTAGGCGCAGCCCGCTATATTCCTCATCCAACCGGGCCAGTTCAACTTCCTCGAACGTCGCGTGGGCGATAATTGCCGCCGCGCCGCCCAGCATGCGGAAATGCTGGTCTACGGCAGCCAGACGGCGCTCCATAGGCCAAGTGTGGTTGATGTAGGGCCAGTACATTGCCCCGTGCATAAGCGGGAAACGTTGCAAGGCCAGCGTCAACAGGGGATTATCCGAAATCTCATACCATTTCCGGATAGCCGGAAAGAACACCAAGGCACGGGCCAGCAGGATAACCCGGTGCTTGAGGCCATTCATATTCAGGGTGGGATGCATAATTCTGCCTAAATGATGAACCCGAATTAGTGTTTCGATGACCCCGAGTCCCATTCTATATCGCTTTCTATTCGAATTTTGTGGTGGCTGGCAAAGCCGGAGCTTGCCCACAATGCTCATGTCGGCAGCCACGAACAAGCCGGTATTCCTTAACGCAGGCAATCTGATACTTCGGCGAAAATTTCCTCTGGTGATTCTGCGAAAAACACTTGCTCACTTGTACTCAATCAGGCGTGCCGTCTTCCCTGCCAGCCTGTTATAAAAATAATTCAACTGCCCTATAGCCTCCGGGAATTTACCCAGAACCAAAAACAGGGCGTGCAGCCAATTTTCCCTTACAGAACGTGTGCCGCGCAAAGCGAGGCGGATAATCTGTGCAGGGTAAATCAGCAGCATCACCAAACCCCACGTTCCCAACCAGATAGCCAAGCTGGCTGAAGCCACAGGAATCCACAAACCCCATATCCAGATTCGCCGTGATTCTTTCACCCGATGCCTCTCCGGCGATGCTCCGTGCAGTTGAACCCCCTCGGCATAGGCGTATCCGCCACGCATGCTACGTTTCCACCACTGTCCAAAACGTGTCATAGCGGCATCATGTAACGCCATTTCTGCATCCAGCCGCCAAATCTGCCACCCTGTTGCCCGCATGCGGACACACAGCTCCGATTCCTCTCCGGCAATTAGATCCCCGCGAAACCCTCCCTCAGCCTGGAACGCTTCTATCCTCACCATGGCAATCCCACCGCATGCCTTTGCCTCACCTACAGCTGTATCCCATTCTAAATCGCAAAGCAGATTGTAGATCGAATGCTCTGGATACCGCTCCCTGAGGCGGCCACATACCATTGCAACATTTCTGTTCAAATCCAGAAATGCAGCAGCCGTTTCGAGCCAGCCTCCCACCAACTCGCAATCTCCATCCACAAACTGGACATAGTCCAGATCGGGGGCAAGTTGGAACAGATGCCTGCTTCCTTCATTTCGTGCCCGAGCCGCTGTGAAAGGTATATGCAAATCCAGCTCAACAACACCCAACCCCATGGCAAGCACCATAGCAACCGATCCGTCTGTCGAACCCGAATCGACATAGACCACACGACCAGCGATGCCGGCAACTGATTCAAGACACCGCCGCAACCG
>FZPX01000266.1_pt1 | contig 15069 bp, 20 predicted proteins | sample 1534791 | NCBI WGS metagenome assembly FZPX01 (sample SAMEA104161951, study PRJEB21768) | metagenome | biome: subterrestrial habitat; feature: phreatic zone; material: underground water | place: France | collected 2016-06-01 | depth 60 m | reverse complement strand
GGTTATTGCAAGCAACTTTAGCTTTAGTTTGCTAATTACATGCCTACAATAAAATTAAAAAACCTCAAGAAACAGGGTCAAGCTCAATTGAATCAATGCATTGATGAAAATTGACTGGTGGAAGATCCGTCTGAAGAGCAAACACGTTGTAAATTGGATAAGCCGCAGCACTTTGAGGCCATGTGATTGGCCAATGCTGGGCTATCTTCTGGTAAACAGTTTTCAATCCCTTCACGCGCCGGGCGTGTTCAATGGACTGCCTGACACCAGCAATTGTGAGGGTGGATTTGACCTCAATAACTGCAACGCATGCCTCGATAGGAAGGAGACCTGTCTCTTCAAGGTGCATGCCTCCGGGCAAGACTTCGCGACTGTAAACGAGAATATCTTCCTGTCCAGATTGATTGTGTGCGCTATTACCGGTGTGATCTACGAGCACTCCGGTCATAATTTCGAAAGTTGATGGAAACAGTGGGCGGAACAGCTCACTTACCAGTACTTCGCGTAGTCGCCCACAAGTACCGAGATTATTAATACCCGCAACTGCCTTTGTAGTCGCAATCGCATGCGCAACATCGGCCACAAGTGCTGCACGCAAAGTTGGGTTCATCGGTGCGCTCCTTTCTGTGCCACCACCTACATAGGTTAGGTGGCAAAAAATGTCATAGCTGGGAAATCATTGATGGGCGATGACTACACCATCCTCTTTAACCGATCAGATGGGGGCAGCTTCCCTTTTGGAAATACTTCACCTGTGGCAAATCTGCGAAATGTGTATCGCTGGTAACCAATGTGGCGCGATATTGGCGCGCAGTGGCGTAAATGATGGCATCTGCTGTCGCCAGTTTGAATTCTTTTGCGATATCCGCCGCGAGTAACGCCATAGATGTATCAAGCGGAACGACGATTGCAGTTTGTGTTGCTGCAATGGCGGAGAGGGCGACTGGTTTGTCTATTTCCCGGCACAGCCATTTGTAGAGTTCATGCTGTACGAGCGTCGGGACGATCAGGGAGTCTGTAGCATTCAGGTAGCGCGAATAATTCTTCGCCAGAGGCGTATCGGTCATCCATTCGATCCAGCCGCAGGTGTCCACCAGATACATCAGGCGCGATCCTTGCGGTCCCGGTAATGCGAAGGGTTCGCCCCGCGTGCAATGCCGCGCAGTTCCTTGATGGAGGTTTTGGGGACCAGTTGGATAACCGAACCCGTGTGTATCAGTTCAAACTGTTGTCCGGGCTGGAGATGCATGGCTTCACGCAGGGCCTTGGGCAGTGAAAGCTGATATTTGCTGGATAAGGTGGCAGTGCTCATTTTACGAATTCCAGATCGATAGCGATGCGGCAATTTACACTTGTGCAGAAAGAAGGGCAAGCGGTTGGGGCTACACCAGCTTCTTCAACTGATACAGACTCTCCAGCGCTTCCTTCGGACTGAGTTCATCCGGCTGCAATTCGCGCAGTGATTTCAACAGCGGATGCTCTTCCGGTTCCGGCATCTCCGGTTTCCTGTCGAACAGGTCACCTTGCGGATTCTGTGCGGCGCTGTTCTGTTCCAGTTTGCGCAGTTGTTTCTTCGCGGCCTTGATGACGTCGTTGGGCACGCCCGCCAGTGCGGCGACTTGCAGGCCGTAGCTCTGGCTGGCGGCACCTTCGTTGACTGAGTGCAGGAACACGATGCTGTGCTGGTGCTCGATGGCGGCGAGGTGGACGTTGGCGAGCTGGGCGAATTCTTCGGCGAGTCGCGTCAGTTCGAAATAGTGCGTGGCGAACAGCGTGTAGCTGCGGTTCTTCTCCAGCAGGTGGCGCGCGATGGCATAGGCGAGGGCGAGGCCGTCGAAGGTGGAGGTGCCGCGCCCGATCTCGTCCACCAGCACTAGGCTTTTTTCCGTGGCGTTGTGCAGGATGTTCGCGGCCTCGGTCATCTCGACCATGAAGGTGGAGCGCCCGCTGGCGAGGTCGTCTGATGCGCCGATGCGCGTGAATATCTGGTCGATCTCGCCGAGTACCGCCTGTTGCGCCGGAACGAAGCAGCCGACATGCGCGAGCAGCGCGATGATGGCGACCTGGCGCATGTAAGTGGACTTGCCGCCCATGTTCGGGCCGGTGATCAGCAGCATGCGCCGCGCGTCGTTGAGCGTGGCGTCGTTCGGCGTGAACTGCTCGACCTGCGCCTCCACGACCGGATGGCGGCCTTGAGTAATGCTAATCTGCACGTCATCGGAGAATTGCGGCGCGCTGAAATTCAGCGTGGCGGCGCGCTCGGCGAACGTGGCGAGCACGTCCAGTTCGGCGATCGCGGCGGCGATGCGTTGCAGTTGCGGGATGAACGGTGCGAGCGCGTCGAGTAACTGGTCGTAGAGGAATTTCTCGCGCGCCAATGCGCGTTCGTTGGCGGACAGCGCCTTGTCCTCGAAGGTTTTGAGCTCCGGCGTGATGTAGCGCTCGGCATTTTTCAGCGTCTGGCGGCGGCGGTAGTCGTCCGGCACGTTGGTGCTCTGCGCGTGCGTCACCTCAATGTAGAAGCCATGCACGCGGTTGTATTCCACTTTCAGCGTGGCGATGCCGGTGCGCGCCCGCTCGCGCGCTTCCAGCGCCAGCAGGAAATCGCCGCAGTTGGACTGGATGCCGCGCAACTCGTCCAGTTCGGCATCGAAACCGTCGGCGATGACGCCGCCTTCGCGCAAGACACTGGACGGTTCGGTTTTCAGCGAAGTTTGCAGGACGGAAACTAGATGTGCGTCAGCTTGCAGTGCATCGGTGTGGCTGGCAATGAGCGAGTGGTTTTGTAGGTCGGGTTTCAACCCGACATCATTTTTGTCGTATCGGGTTGAAACCCGACCTACAAGTGCAGTTTTTAGTTGCGGCAGAGTCAGCAGCGTATCGCGCAGACCGGAGAGGTCGCGCGGTCTGGCACTGCGCAAGGCGATGCGCGCGGTAATGCGTTCCACATCTACGCTGGGTTTGAGGTGGTCGTGGACGTCTTTGTATAGCTCCCTCTCCCCCCTCGCCCCATCCCTCTCCCAAGGGGAGAGGGGGCTATCACGGGTTGGGGTGAGGGGTGTTAAGGTGGGCGCTTCTTTGTGCGATCCCTCGCCCCCAGCCCCTCTCCCGCCTGCGGGAGAGGGGAGTGAGAGCGTGAGTTGTTCTACCGCATCCAACCTTGCGCGCAAAATATTACGGTTGCGCAGCGGATGATGCAGCCAGTGATGCAGCAAGCGGCTGCCCATGTTGGTGGCACAGGTGTCGAGCAGCGAGAGCAGGGTGGGGGCAGGCTCACCGCGCAGTGTTTGGGTGATTTCCAGATTGCGCCGCGTCGCAGCATCCATGCGCACGTATTGGTCGGCACTGTACACCTGCAAGCTGCGGATGTGGCTGATGGCTTGGCCTTGCGTGAGCTTGGCGTAACCGAGCAACGCACCGGCGGCTTCCAGCCCCACACTGAAATCATCGCAACCGAATCCGGCCAGATCGAGCGTGGCGAACTGCTGGCACAGCGCGCGACGCGCCGTGTCCAGCTCGAAATGCCAGTCGGGCAGTGTCTTGAGAGCAGCATGGTTATTGGGTTGCGGGCGAGTATTTTCCGCATGCAGAATTTCCGAAGGCTGCAGGCGTTCCAATTCAGCAGGCAGATTTTCAAGCGTGGTTTCGCACACGAAAAATTGCCCCGATGCCAAGTTTAACCAAGCCAGCCCCACTTTGCCGTGGCGCTCGTGTAGCGACAGCAACAGGCTGTCGCGCTTTTCTTCCAGCAGCGCGGAATCGGTGAGCGTGCCCGGTGTGACGATGCGCACCACCTTGCGCTCGACCGGGCCTTTGCTGGTGGCGGGGTCGCCTATCTGTTCACAGATGGCGACCGATTCGCCGAGTTTTACCAGCCGCGCAAGGTACTGCTCCACCGAGTGATAAGGCACGCCCGCCATCTTGATCGGCTGGCCGTTGGATGCGCCGCGCTGGGTGAGCGTGATGTCGAGCAGCTTCGCGGCGCGTTCGGCATCCTCGTGGAACAACTCATAGAAATCCCCCATGCGGTAGAACAGCAGCATGCCGGGATGCTGCGCCTTGATGCGCAGATATTGCTGCATCATGGGTGTGTGGCTTGGCTCTTTGATTTTCTCGCTCACGTTGTCCAGTTGCCTGATAGTTGCCTAAAAGCACAACAAGATAGCCCTGTGGGCAATCATCTTTCTTTTTATTTTTTGAGAGAAGCAGCAAGGAATTCTGCATGAGCTTCTTTTCTGGCTTTGGTGGTTCGAAGAGAAGTCCAAACATAATAGAGTACCAAGCCTGTGATGGCGAGGTAGGCGCCCAACAATGCTCCAGGCCCTTGATGGGCCACTTCTGGGCCACTGCCTGCTGGTTCAGGTGACAAGTTGAACACTCCAATAACGATCGATACGAGAACGATCACACCGCAATGCAATACCTGGAAAGAACGGTGTGGGACATACTTGCGCATTTTCTCCTCGATAAGGAGGTCAAGTTTTGGATCATTCATGGTTATAGTCCCAATAGTTATTTATATGACAGGTTTCACGGGGAGGCCGCTCAAGGCGGGGGTCAAATGCGGTGCTATGACTTGCAGCAGTTGCGCGAATATCTTGGGGTTGCCCGCGCAGATGTGGCCGGTCTTGAGGTAGGTGTCGTTGCCTTGCAGGTCGCCGACCAATCCCCCAGCTTCGGTAATCAGCAGGCATCCGGCGGCGATGTCCCACGGTTTGAGGCCGGTTTCGAAGAAACCGTCGTAGCGCCCTGCGGCGGTGTAGGCCAGATCCAGGGCGGCGGAGCCGGGGCGGCGCAGGCCGGAGGTTTTTTGCATCAGGTCGCGCAGGATATTCATGTAAGCATCAAGGTATTCAAATTGGGTGTAGGGAAAGCCGGTACCGATCAGGCAATCAGCGAGGTAAAGGCGTTTGGTGACACGCAGGCGGCGGTCGTTGAGGTAAGCGCCGCGCCCGCGCGTGGCAGTGAAAAGCTCGTTCTTGGTCGGGTCGTACACCACGGCCTGGGTAATAATGCCTTTGTGCTGCAATGCGATGGATACTGAATATTGATGAAAGCCGTGCAAAAAATTGGTGGTGCCATCCAGAGGGTCAATGATCCAGACGTACTCCGAGTCGCCTTGGGCGCCGCTCTCTTCTGCTAGAATTGCGTGATCCGGAAAGGCATCCAGCAAGGTTGTAATGATAGCCTGCTCGGCGGTGCGATCCACCTCGCTGACGTAATCGGAGTGCGATTTTTTGGTGACGGTGAGATGGTCGAGATTGTCGGCGGCACGGTGGATCAGGTTGCCGGCGCGACGTGCGGCCTTCACCGCGATGGTGAGCATGGGATGCATGGATTGCCTTAAATTTAATGAGCGGTCGGAAAATTCCGGTCGCGTATTTTAACGCAAACCCCGTTGGCAGGGTGCATTCCATGCACATGGTGCAACAAAGTCACGCAATTTTCTATGCAGCAAAGCTGCATGAAAATGGTCAGCGTACAGCGCGCCCTACGAAATCAATTGAGATGAATGAGCTTGCCGAAATAACCGTTCATGAAATATCGTTTCGCATCTGCGATTGTTAGCCAATTTATATTTTGGCTTCCAGAAACCGGCACTTCGCCAATAATCACAAAGTGCCACTATGTACAGATGTGCATAGGTGCCAAAAGCCGATCTTCAGTATGCTGCCATAATTTTTGTCTTACGCTTTACATGTGTAAAGAAACACTTTACAGTCACGCCATGATTGAATCGTTCATGCATAAAGGACTGGAAGAGCTTTTCGAGAAGGGTAAGAGCGCCAAGGTGCTGGCATCATTGGCAGATCGCGTATCGCGACGACTGGATGCTATAGATACAGCAAAAACACTCGAAGTGTTAAACATTCCTGGCTTTGATTTTCACCCTCTGCGTGGCAAACCGAAGCGTTACAGCATCCATGTAAATGGATCGTGGTGCATCACCTTCGAATGGGAAGGTGAAAATGCGTTTCGGGTCAACCTAGAAAACTATCATTAGGAGGCATCATGCGTACACGTAAACCAACTCACCCCGGCGCAATTTTGCGCGAAGATGTTCTACCCGAACTCAATATGTCAGTTAGCGCTTTTTCCCGCAGCCTTGGCGTTTCGCGTCAAACCCTGCATGCGGTACTGGCTGAGCGCAGTGGTATTTCTCCTGAAATGGCATTGCGCTTAGGGGCATTGCTTGGCAATGGTGCTCAGCTATGGGTGGACATGCAAACAAAATTTGACTTATGGCAAGCTGAAGCCAAGCTGCACGACGTGTTGCAACGGATACAGCGCATTACAGTCGATCACGCAGTAGCTTAAAACGGTCGCTTGGGTCACAACCCTTTGCGAGCGTCCGCTATCCGGTAGGCATTTAGTAATTGTGTCATACCGCTTCGTGTCAGGAACGGCACGTTGATATCACAAGCTGCCTGCCTAATAGCAGAACTCCAATGTGACGATCCACTAAGCAAATTTATTTTCAATGCGCCGATGCAGGTATATGAACAGAGTGGTTTGCGCGCATGTGCTGTTTTTCATTTATCATCCGTGCCCAATAAACAATGGGTAATACTTGCGGATAGATATCTTGGACAAACCAAATGTATTAAACAGTGTGCGTGTGGTGCTGAGCCACACCACCCATCCGGGCAATATCGGCGCGGCTGCGCGGGCGATGAAGACCATGGGCCTGGATACATTGTATCTGGTCAACCCGCGCCATTTTCCCGACCCGCAGGCCAACACCATGTCCGCTGGGGCGGATGATCTATTGCACAATGCGGTGGTGTGCGGCTCGATAGACGAAGCCTTGCAGGGCACGGTGTTCGTGGCGGCGATGACGGCGCGTCTGCGTGACATTTCGCACGAGGTGCTGACACCGCGCGAAGCAATGCCGTTGCTGGTGCAACATGCTGCACAGGGGGCAGTGGCACTATTGTTCGGTACTGAAATGTCCGGGCTGACCAACGATGAAATGGGCAAGAGCCATGTGCTGGTGCGCATCCAGGCCAATCCGCAATTCAGTTCGCTGAATCTGGCGGCGGCGGTGCAGGTGGCATGTTATGAGTTGAGCGTGGCGATGCAGTATGCGGGGCTGAGCTTGCGGCAGATCGAGGTAGAACCGGCCAGGCATGAGGAGGTGGAAAGATTTTTTGTTCACCTCGAAGATGTGCTGACACAGATCGGGTTTTTCAACACCAAGCATCCGAACAAGTTGATGCAGAAACTGCGCCGCCTGTATGCGCGTGCGCGGCTGGAGCAGGAGGAAATCAATATCCTGCGCGGCATTCTCAGCGCCACGACCGGGTACAATGCGCGCTGCGATAAAGATGAAAAGAACGGGGAAAAATAGCAGGTGAATAATGTTCAAAACTATTAGAGAAGACATACACAGCGTATTCGAGCGCGACCCGGCGGCGCGCAGTGTGTTTGAGGTGATAACCTGCTATCCGGGTTTGCACGCCCGCATTATTCATCGCATGGCGCACCGTCTGTGGCGGGCTAATTTCAAATGGCTGGCTCGTTTCCTGTCGAACATCGCGCGCTGGTTTACCGGCATCGAGATTCATCCGGGGGCGACTATAGGGCGGCGCTTTTTCATCGACCATGGCATGGGCGTGGTGATCGGTGAGACCGCCGAAATTGGAGATGATGTAACGCTGTATCACGGCGTCACATTGGGCGGCACCTCATGGAAGGAAGGCAAGCGCCATCCCACACTGGGCAACGGCGTGGTAGTGGGTGCCGGGGCGAAAATCCTTGGGCCGATTACCATCGGCGATGGCGCAAAGATCGGCTCCAATGCCGTGGTGGTAAAGGATGTTCCAGCGGGGGCAACGGCGGCAGGCATTCCTGCGCGCATTCTCGACGAGACAAAGAAAACACAAGGCTTCAACGCCTACGGGATCAGCAAAGACCAGAACGATCCGCTGTCGCAAGCCATCCACGGGCTGCTAGGGCATAGCATGGTAGTTGACCAGCGCATCAACCTCATCCTCGAACAACTGGAAAGGATGGGGGTAAACATCGAAGAGGAGCGCGCCACCGCTGACAAGTTCGATCCCAATTACCTGAATAAAATAGTTGACTAAAACATTCGGGTATTGTATTGTTTTTTTCCGCAGGTTCCTAAGCGGTTTCACGGATTGAATTTTGAGAGGGCAATTATGCGACTCACTACAAAAGGACGTTTTGCCGTTACGGCGATGGTTGACTTGGCTATTCGCGGCGGGCATGACCCCGTCACGCTGGCAAGCATAAGCGAGCGGCAGAAAATATCGCTGTCATATCTCGAACAATTGTTTGGCAAACTGCGCAGGCACAATCTCGTGGGCAGCGTGCGCGGGCCAGGTGGCGGTTATTGTCTGGCGCGCCCGAGCTCAAAGATTACGGTCGCCGATATCATTGTGGCGGTGGACGAGCCGGTGGATACGACCCAATGCGGCGGCAGGGGCGATTGCCATGGCGATCACCAGTGCATCACCCATGATTTGTGGATGGGACTGAACGACGCTTTATATCGCTATCTGGCAGAGGTGAACTTGCAGCAACTGGTGGACAACCAGGGCAAGGCCAAACCCAAGGCGGAAGCAGTGCCGGTGTCCATCAGCAAGCGCAAAGCCAAGACAGAACCAGTTCTGGTTTGAGTGCATACAAACAATAACAGGCGGCTAAAATGAGTTTGCATCTTCCTATTTATCTGGATTATTCGGCCACCACTCCGGTTGACCCGCGCGTGGCCGAAGCAATGATCCCTTGGCTGACCGAGAAATTCGGCAACCCGGCCAGCCGTTCCCATTCTTATGGATGGGTGGCGGATGAGGCGGTGGAACGCGCGCGCGCGCAGGTGGCGGCACTGGTGAATGCCGACCCCAAAGAGATTGTCTGGACTTCGGGTGCGACCGAATCCAACAACCTTGCGCTGAAAGGCGCGGCACATTTCTATGCGGGCAAAGGCAAGCACATCATCACCATGATGACCGAGCATAAGGCCGTTATTGATACCGTGCGCGAATTGGAGCGGCAAGGATTCTCCGCCACTTATCTGGCTCCCGAAGCGAATGGCTTGCTCGATCTGGAAAAGCTCAAAGCGGCGTTGCGCCCGGATACCATCATTGTTTCCGTGATGCTGGTGAACAACGAAATCGGCGTGGTTCAAGATATCGCCGCGATCGGAGAAATCTGCCGGGACAAAGCTATTCTGTTCCATGTCGATGCGGCGCAAGCTACCGGCAAAGTTGTGATAGATTTGCAGAAGTTGAAAGTGGATATGATGTCGTTTTCCGCGCACAAGACTTACGGGCCAAAAGGCATCGGCGCATTGTATGTGCGGCGCAAACCGCGCGTGCGCCTGGAAGCGCAAATGCATGGCGGCGGGCACGAGCGCGGCATGCGCTCCGGCACCTTGCCCACGCACCAGATCGTCGGCATGGGCGAGGCATTCCGTCTTGCGCAAGAGGAAATGGTGGCGGAGAACGAACGTATCCGCATGCTGCGCGACCGCCTGTGGAGCGGCCTGTCCGGCATGGAAGAAGTGCACCTGAATGGTGATCTGGATCAACGCGTACCGCACAACCTTAATGTTAGTTTCAATTATGTGGAAGGCGAATCGCTGATCATGGCGGTGAAGGACATTGCGGTATCCAGCGGCTCCGCATGCACTTCCGCGAGTTTGGAGCCGTCCTATGTGCTGCGCGCCCTGGGCCGAAGCGACGAACTGGCGCACAGCTCCATCCGTTTTTCCGTGGGACGGTTCACCACGATGGAAGAAGTGGACTACACTGTGGAATTGTTGAAGGGCAAGATCAGCAAGCTGCGCGAGCTTTCTCCGTTGTGGGAAATGTATAAGGATGGAGTTGACCTGAATACTGTGCAGTGGGCGGCACATTGAATAAAGGCAGTCGTTAGACGTTAGTCGTTAGAAGTTAGTTAAACCTGTTTTTAACTAGCGACTAGCGTCTAACGACTAACGACTGCTCCTGAAAGGAGCAATAAAATGTCTTACAGTGAAAAAGTTCTGGATCATTACGAACACCCGCGCAACGTCGGTTCGCTGGACAAGAACGATGCGCATGTGGGCACCGGCATGGTGGGTGCACCGGCTTGCGGTGATGTGATGAAATTGCAAATCAAGGTAAGCAAGGACGGCGTCATCGAAGATGCCAAGTTCAAAACTTACGGCTGTGGTTCGGCAATCGCATCGAGCTCCCTGGTGACCGAGTGGGTAAAGGGCAAGACGGTGGACGAGGCATTGCAGATCAAGAACAGCCAGATAGCCGAGGAACTGGCGTTGCCGCCGGTCAAGATTCACTGCTCGATTCTGGCGGAGGACGCCATCAAGGCGGCAGTGCATGACTACAAGAGCAAGCATGGCGCGATGCTGGAAGCACCTGCCTGCAGGGAAAATTGTAAGGGGTGAAAAATGGCTATTACTTTGACTGAAAATGCGGTGCAACATGTGCGGAATTTCCTGGCCAAGCGCGGCAAGGGTGTCGGCCTGCGCGTTGGCGTACGTACCAGTGGTTGCTCGGGCATGTCCTACAAACTGGAATTCGCCGATGAAGTGAGTGACGATGATCTCCAGTTTATAAGCGGCGGCGTGACGGTGCTGGTTGATCCGAAAAGCCTGGCCTATGTTGATGGCATGGAGTTGGATTACACGCGCGAAGGTTTGAATGAGGGCTTTAAGTTTAAGAACCCCAATGTCAAAAGCGAGTGCGGCTGCGGCGAAAGTTTTGGCGTTTAATCCTGATGCAGGCTGAAGTTCCCGGTTTCCAGCTGGATTTTTTCCAGTTATTCGGCCTGCCGGCAAGCTACCGTCTTAATAACGCGCTGCTTGACCAGCATTACCATATTCTGCAGGAGCAGGTTCATCCGGACAGGTTTTCCCATCTTTCCGAAGTCGAACGCCGTGTATCCATGCAATGGGCAACGCGGGTGAATGAGGCTTACCAGACCTTGAGCGATCCCACCAGGCGAGCACGCTACCTGCTATTCTTGCACGGCGTAGATATCCAGGAAGAGTGCAACACCGCGATGCCGGCGGATTTCCTGATGGAACAGATGGAATGGCGCGAAGCCATTGAGGAGGCCCGTCAGGTGGGCGATGCCGCCGAACTGGACAAGCTGGAATCGCGCCTGCTGCATGAAATACATGGCCTTGAAGCGCAACTTGCGGCCAGAATTGACGACCTGCAGGACTATGCGGCGGCAGCGGGAGACGTGCGCAAGCTTAAGTTTCTGGAAAAACTTGTGGAAGAAATCGCTTCCGCATTCGATGCGTTGGACAGTTGATGGCACTGCTGCAAATTTCCGAACCCGGTTTGAGCACCGCTCCGCATAAGCACCGGCTGGCGGTGGGCATAGACCTTGGCACAACAAATTCCCTGGTGGCAACGGTGCGCAACGGCATCAGCGTAGTGTTGAACGATGAAAATGGCCGTGCGCTGTTGCCTTCTGTGGTGCGCTACCTTGCCGATGGCAGCGTTCGGGTGGGCGATGTTGCACAAGCAGTGCAGAGCGAAGACCCCGCCAATACCATTAGCTCGGTAAAGCGCTTCATGGGGCGTGGCCTGTCCGATATCGGCGGCATCAATGGGTTGCCCTACCGTTTTGTGGATGCGCCCGGCATGGTGCAATTGCGCACCGTTGCCGGGGTGAAGAGTCCGGTCGAAGTGTCGGCGGAAATCCTCAAGGTGCTGCGCGCCCGTGCCGAAGATATGCTGGGTGACGGCCTGGTAGGCGCCGTGATTACCGTGCCGGCCTATTTCGACGACGCACAGCGCCAGGCCACCAAGGATGCGGCGCGGCTGGCGGGGCTGAACGTGTTGCGGCTGCTTAACGAACCCACTGCTGCCGCCATCGCCTACGGGCTGGATAATGCCGCTGAAGGGGTGTACGCAGTGTATGACCTGGGCGGCGGCACTTTCGATATTTCCATACTCAAACTATCCAGGGGGGTGTTTGAAGTACTCGCTACCAACGGTGATTCTGCGCTGGGCGGCGATGACTTCGACCATCGCATCTACTGCTGGCTGTTGGAAAAAAACAACCTCTCCGCGTTGGGCGCATCGGACTCACGGCTGTTGCTGACGCGCGCGCGCGCCGCCAAGGAAGAGCTTACCGAGCATGCCGAGACGCGCTTGACCGCCAACCTGCGTAGCGGAGAGGCGATAGATACCGTGCTGACCCGGCAGGATTTTCATGCCATGAGCCAGAACCTGGTGGCGCATACCCTGCAACCGATGCGCCGCGCCTTGCGTGATGCCAGGCTGAAGGTGGAAGATATCAAGGGAGTGGTGATGGTGGGCGGTGCGACGCGCATGCCGCAGGTGCAGCGCGCCGTGGCAGAATTTTTCGGGCAAACGCCGTTGACCAATCTTGACCCGGACAAGGTTGTGGCCTTGGGTGCGGCGATACAGGCCAATGTGCTGGCGGGGAATCGAAGCGGTGATGATTGGCTGCTGCTCGACGTGATTCCATTGTCGCTGGGCATCGAAACCATGGGCGGATTGACCGAGAAAATCATTCCGCGCAACAGCACCATTCCCACCGCGCGCGCGCAGGAGTTCACCACTTTCAAGGATGGCCAAACTGCGATGAGCATTCATGTGGTGCAGGGGGAGCGCGAACTGGTGGGCGATTGCCGCTCACTGGCCAAGTTTGAATTGCGCGGTATTCCGCCCATGGTGGCCGGCGCGGCGCGCATCCGCATCACGTTTCAGGTGGATGCGGACGGTTTATTGAACGTGACGGCGCGTGAATCGGTCAGCGGGGTGGAAGCGACCGTTACCGTGAAGCCTTCCTATGGCCTGTCCGATGCCGAAATCACGCGCATGTTGCAGGATTCCAGCCAGCATGCGCGTGATGACATGCAGTTGCGCGCCCTGCGCGAGCAGCAGGTGGATGCCGGGCAGTTGCTGGAGGCGGTGGAGAACGCGCTGGCGCAGGATGGCGCAGACTTGCTCGACCATGCCGGACAAATGCGCATTCGCGGCAGCATGGACGAATTGCACGCGGTGCTGCAAACTGACGACCATCACGCCATCAAGCGCGCCATCACCCAGTTGAACGATGCCACCGTGGTTTTTGCACAGGCGCGTATGGACAAGAGCGTATCTCGTGCGCTGGGCGGGCGTAAGCTGACCGATCTGGAGGTTTAAACTTGCCGCAGATAATCGTATTGCCGCATGAAGAGGTGTGCCCTGATGGCAAGGTTTTTGACGCCGTTCCGGGCATTTCCATCTGCGATGCCCTGTTGCAGCACGACGTGGAGATCGAGCATGCTTGCGAAAAATCCTGCGCTTGCACCACCTGTCATGTCATCGTGCGCGAAGGGTTCGATTCACTGGCGCCAGCCGAAGAAATCGAGGAAGACCTGCTGGACAAGGCATGGGGTCTGGAGCCGAATTCGCGCCTGAGTTGCCAGGCGAAGGTGGTTGACAGGGATTTGGTTATCGAGATACCCAAGTACACTATCAACATGGTGAAGGAGGGCAAGTAAAATGAAATGGACTGACATTCGCCAGATCGCCATCGAACTGGCGGAGGCTCACCCGGAAATTGATCCGCACACGATACGCTTTACCGACCTGCACAACTGGGTGGTGGAGCTCGAGGATTTTGACGACGACCACAATCATGGCGGCGAAAAAATCCTCGAAGCCATTCAGATGACGTGGATAGACGAGGCTGAGTGATGTTGAAATGCTGCATGAATATTTCCAACCGCTGGTTTTATCTGGCAGGCGCGGTGGTCATTGCCGGGCTGCTCGGCGCGGCGCTTTATCTGCAACACATCCTGCGCCAGGATCCCTGCCCCCTGTGCATGCTGCAGCGCGTGATTTTCATTGCAATGCTGGTGATGTTCGCCATTGCCGCTCTGCACAACCCGAAACGCACCGGCGAAAAAGTGTATGCCGCATTGATAGGCTTGCTCGCACTTGGCGGCGTGGGAACTGCCAGCCGCCACATCTGGATACAACACTTGCCGAAAGACGAAGTGCCAGCCTGCGGCCCTGGACTGGACTACATGCTGGAAAATTTTCCCATGGCCGAAGTGTGGAAGGAACTCATGCACGGTTCCGGCGAATGCGCTGCCAAGGGCTGGACCTTCCTCACCCTTGGCATTCCCGAGTGGTCGCTGCTCTGGTATGTGCTGCTCGGTGCGTGGGCGGTGATGATCGCACTCAGGAAATCCGCCTGATTTTTTTGTCTTGGGGTGTTTTGACGCACCCCCTCCTGCCCATGAAAAAACTTTCATTACTGCTGTTCATGTTGCCCGCGCTATTTATCGTGACGGCATTTGCAGACTCGCAGCAGGATGAGCGAATTGAAATCAAGGTGCAGGTTACGGGGGAAAACGTGATTGTTGACCTCAGCCTCCTTGTTCCGGCAACGCGGCAGCAAGTGTGGGCAGTGCTGACCGATTTTGACCACATGGCCAGCTTCATTTCCAACTTGAAGGAAAGCAAGGTGATAAGCACCTCAGCCGATACCCTGAAAGTTTTTCAGCGCGGCTCCGCAAAGTATGGCCCGATCAGTTTCCAGTTTGAATCAACGCGTGAAATGCAGTTGGCTCCCTTCGATAAAATCCAGTCGCACATGATCAGCGGTAACATGCGCAAGATGGAAGGCACGACGCAGCTGGTTGACGAAGGGGCGCAAACACGGATTATTTATCACACGGATTCCATCCCGGGGGTCTGGATTCCTCCGATAGTTGGAAAGGTTTTTATCGAGCATGAAATCCGGGAGCAATTCCGGGAAATACGGAATGAAATAATTAAAAGAAAACAGGAACCCGGCCAAGTTCAGCAAGTCGCAGGCGCACTGCCGGTATGCGTGGCACGGGGTTGATCATAATGCCGCAGGTCATGCCCTGCGGTTTCCATTGCCGCGCATTGACCGCGACTTAAAGCAAGCGACGTTGACAGTACGATACGGCCAGGGGCGGGCGAGGAAGCCAACACAGTTGCACAGATGGAATTGGAATAGTATTTTCCAATTCAGGTATGAGCCTGAAGCGGCGACGATCTGGGTGATTTGTTTGTGCGGGTTGGTCGGGTTTAA
>FZPX01000267.1_pt1 | contig 15078 bp, 17 predicted proteins | sample 1534791 | NCBI WGS metagenome assembly FZPX01 (sample SAMEA104161951, study PRJEB21768) | metagenome | biome: subterrestrial habitat; feature: phreatic zone; material: underground water | place: France | collected 2016-06-01 | depth 60 m | reverse complement strand
GGTTTACTGGGGATTCTTATTCTCAGCGTAAGCATTACTTCGGCTCATTCTCAAACACCAGAAGATCAAGCGCTCAATAGCTGCATGCGAAGCAAAATGGCGCAAGGCGTAATTATTGGCGGTATCGCTGGAGTTGCCGGAAGATTGCTTTGCATGACTGCAGAGGGGGCAAGCCAACGAAGCAAAAGGTAGCGAGCGGCCCCAGCGTCGAAAATATTTTTCCGGGGCGGCCAAGGCTTCTCTGGCGAAGGCTTGGTCAGGCTGGTCGTTTGATACATATGGGCGTTTGATGCGATTTGACGCCGCCATGAAGTAAAAACACAGGCGCGGCTCCTAACGTTGTGCGGGGTAAAACGCTGAAATCAGTAGCTTGCGCTACCGTTTGGATTGCTTACTCATTTGACACTGCCCGACTCATAGGTGGCCTTGATGAAAACCAGCCATTTTCAAAATGAGTTGCTCCACTGCATCGAGGCCGAGTGTGGCTGAAGCATGACCTTAAGGCGCTTTCCCTCAATCAAAGCCGACTGTGACCGGAATGTAACCTTGAACCGTTCTCCCTCAACCAGGATCGAGCGGGGTCGAAATATAGTATTAACTTTTTCTCCCTTTAACTCGACACTCAAGAGACGTTGCAACGAAATGCGGTCGCCATCATAAGTTTGTTGCCAGCGTGAGTTTGTTGGCAGGGCGGTTTCTTGTTGCGGCTTGACGGCAGGGGGCAGATGGAATGCGCCATCGAGCCCTGAATCGGTGGGTGCGTAATCCGCTGGGCGGGTAAGCACAACACTCGCGCTAACCCGATAAGAGGGCACTAAATCGGCTCCGGAATGCACGAATTGGGTTGTCAACAAATTATATCTGGGTGCAAAAAAATACCCATCGGGCTCTTCAGCATGTGCCGCAGCAACCAATCCAACGAGCGCTATAAAACCGAGACAACGCTTGGCCGCCTGAATAAAACAAAAACCAGAAATAAGATTAGACATGTTGCTCTCCTTGCCATAACTTCAAACACCGCTGGCCAGGCAGTTTATGCACACGGACGAACATCCGTGTCGCAGTCCCGCTGCCATAGTTTCCCTTAGGCCGGTGACTTTGCGCCCTTACCTTTCGGTAAGTTTGCCAAGTGGTTGTAGATTACTCTGATAGCTCAGACAAAGTAAGTGCTTATATGCCGAACGGTTGAATTTATCGGGTGAGCGGAAAGCTGGTTCTTGGAGAGAGTTTATCTCCAAGCATCGAATACCTGCTCCTAGCACGGAGTGAGCGTTCATCATTGCGAACTGCCTGCCGCAAAGCTGCCGCTGGCATAAAATAATTTGTGCTGCCACGAAGCTGCCGTTCGCCACGTATCACAAGCGACACGTACCGGCTATTCCTGCTCTGTAAGGCAAACCCTAGGTATACATTTTACGTTCAATTTGGCATCATTCGCCTGCTTGTAAGGTGGTTCACAGGCAAAAAAGGGGAAACTACCCTGGACGAAAAGGGACGCTGTTGCATGATTGAACACTGCAAGAAATGACGAGGGAGATGTCAATGTTCGCTGTTGCTAAAAAGCTCTGGGCGATTGTCGCGCTGTCTGCATTTCTGGCTGCATGCGTGTCGGCGCCGCCGAAGCTTTCCGTCGAACCGATGGATTTTGAGACCGCCGTCCGCGCACTGGCAGTAAACCTGCTGACTCAATTGAGGGCCAACCAGTCAACCTTGTCGTCGCTCGGCGAAGTCACTTTGGCGGTTGAACCAATGATCGACGCCAATACGGCCGAAGTAACGATGTTGAGTCGCCGGATCGAGGAGATCATCTTCGATGAAACCCGCAAACAATTCCCGAAAATCAAGCTACTGCCGCTCAACCCGGAATCCGCTGAAATCACCAAGTACATACTAACTGGCATCATCAAACTGGACTCAAAGAACAGCGCCAATGGCTCAGCGCTCTATCGCATCGAGTCGTCCATAATCGACTTGAATACCAGTCTGGTGATGGCCAGCGCTGAGATTCTGGTGACCGATCCCAAGCTGGACGTGACCCCGATCAGCGCGTTTAAGGACAACCCGATGTATACCAAGGATAAGCGAACCGATGGCTTGATCAAGACTGTAGAAACCGTACCAGGGCAGTTGGCGGACAAGGAGTACATGAACGGTTTGACGACGGCCGCGCTGTTGGCCGAAGGTGATCGAATGTACGAAAGGAAAAACTATGAAAAGGCGCTGAACTACTACAAAGAAGCCTCCCTGCGTACCGACGGCAAAATGATGCGAACCTACGCCGGGATGTATCAGGTTTACCGCAAGATCAACAGAATGGACGACGCCGAAGTTGCCTTTGGCCGCTTGATCGCCATGGGTTACAGCTCCAAAAACATGAATATAAAGCTCATGTTCAGTGTAGGGAACACGCAGTTCATCACGGATCCGAATTGGCGCAGCCAGTACACCATCTGGCTCCGCCAGATTGCCAAGCATCTTGCCAATACGGATAGCTGCTTAAGCATCATTGGCCACACCAGTCGGTCGGGTAGTGAAGCCTTAAACGAATCGCTGTCGCTACAGCGTGCGCAATATGTACAGAAGCTGATGCAGAATGACTTCTCGAATATTATGGAGCGATCAACAGCGATTGGACGTGGCTGGAAGGAAAATATGGTCGGGATTGGCAGTGACGACATGCGAGACGCTATTGACCGACGTGTCGAATTCAGAATCACCCAGTGCCGCTGATTATGCGTCAATTGAATGCTTTAATGTCGCACAACTGAGAACAGCCGGCCTTGAATATTGGTGGAGACGAGGAGGATCGAACTCCCGACCTTCGCATTGCGAACGCGACGCTCTCCCAGCTGAGCTACGTCCCCACGGCAGGCAAAATCCTAAACTTAAATGGCTTATTTGGAAAGTGGCAAGCCGGTTACTTTGTAAAACGCGTTGAGATCGCTCAAGTCATCGAACACTGCGGCTGCATCGGTGAAGTTCTGATTGCGCGTGTAGTGGTTGATGGTGACGAAGGTCTTGATTCCGGCAGCCAGGCTGGAGCGCAGGCCGTTCTCTGAATCTTCCAGCGCGATGCAGTCTGACGCGTTGAGCTGGAGCCGTTCCAGCACCCAGTAATAGATGTCCGGCGCAGGTTTCTTGTGCGGCACGATGTCGCCGCAGCCGATGGAATCGAACAGGGCTTCGCCGTTTTTACCTAAACCTTGTCGCAACAGGGTGGAGACGTTCTCTGGCGAGGTGGTGGTGGCGATGGCAAGTTTTAACCCGGCTTGCTTGGCTTCAGCGATCAGGCGCTTGATGCCTGGCCGCAACGGGATATGTCCTTCGCGTAACATGGCGGTGTAATGACTGGTTTTCACTGCATGCAGGTGTTTGACAAAACCATCATAGTCCGCAGGTTTTTGAAAGTTTGGCAGGCAGGTTTCCACAAAATATTTGATGCGCTCCTTGCCGCCGGTCACCTTGAGCAGCTTGTCATATAAGGCGACATCCCAGTTCCAGTCGAGATGGTTTTCCGCAAATGCCTTGTTGAAGGAAATGCGATGCGCATCTTCGGTGTCGGCCAAGGTGCCATCCACGTCGAATATGATGGCTTTGATGGTCATAGTTGAGTAATTTTGATCGATGAGAGAGAGGTAATACTAGCCACGGATTAACACGGATAGTCACGGATAAAGCGGGGGTTATCTGTGTTTCATCCGTGTTGATCTGTGGCTAAATTCTGGGGCGGTTTGTCAGAGGTCAGCGGCCCATTCCGGGCAATATGCCCTTCATGCCGCGCATCATCTTCGCCATGCCGCCCTTGCCGAACATCTTCATCATTTTCTGGGTTTGTTCAAATTGGTTCAGCAACTGGTTGACGTGCATCACCTGCACGCCCGCACCCGCAGCGATGCGGCGCTTGCGCGAGGCTTTGATGAGTTCCGGTTTGCTGCGTTCGAGCGGGGTCATCGAGTTGATGATGCCCTCGGTGCGGCTGATGGCCTTGTCATCCACCTTGGAGCCTGCGGCGGCCTGGCTGAGTTGCGCGGGCAGCTTATCCATCAGGGCCGACACACCACCCATCTTGCGCATCTGCACGATCTGCATCTTGAAATCGTTGAGGTCAAATCCTTTGCCGCTTTTGATTTTTTTCGCCAGCTTTTCGGCTTCGGCATGGTCAACTTCGCGGTGAGCTTCCTCGATCAGCGACAGCACGTCGCCCATGCCCAGCACGCGCGAAGCCATACGCTCGGGGTGGAAGGCTTCCAGGCCGTTGAGCTTTTCGCTCACGCCGACGAACTTGATCGGCTTGCCGGTGATATGCCGCACCGACAGTGCCGCGCCACCGCGCGCATCGCCATCCAGTTTGGTGAGAATGATACCGGTCAGCGGCAGGGCTTCGCCAAACGCCTTGGCGGTGTTTACCGCATCCTGCCCGGTCATGGCGTCCACCACAAACAGGGTTTCAATCGGCTTGAGGGCGGCATGCAGCTGTTGGATTTCTTCCATCATCGCGGCATCAATGGCAAGACGACCGGCGGTATCCACAATCAGTATGTCGTGGTGGTGCTTGCGCGCGTAGTCCAGCGCTGCCAGGGCAATGTCGCGCGGCTTCTGGCTGATGTCGGAGGCGAAGAAATCAATTTCCAGTTGTTGCGCCAAGGTGCGCAATTGTTCGATGGCGGCAGGGCGGTACACGTCGCAACTAACCAGCAGCACTTTTTTCTTTTGCTGCTCGCGCAGCAATTTGGCGAGCTTGCCGCTGGTGGTGGTCTTGCCCGCGCCTTGCAGACCTGCCATCAGGATTACAGCAGGCGGCACGGTGGCGAGGTTGATGCCGACGTTGGCTTCGCCCATCAGCTTGGTCAACTCGCGATTGACCACACCGATCAACGCCTGTCCCGGTTGCAGGTTGCCGATGACTTCCTGCCCCAGCGCGGCCTGTTTCACCTGGGCGGTAAATTCCTTCACTACCGGCAGCGCCACATCGGCTTCCAGCAAGGCTAAACGTACTTCGCGCAACGTGTCCTGAATATTGCTTTCAGTCAGGCGCGCCTGCCCGCGCAGGTTTTTTATTACGCCGGAAAGGCGCTGTGTAAGGTTGTCCAACATGATTACGTTCCTGTTTTTCCCCGGAATAGATGGTGTAGAATCTGCGAAGTCTAAAACATCCTGACTAAAAATGTCGAACCTTCCTCTTTATTTGATTACCTTTTTCGCATATGGCGCGCTGGGCGTGATTTTTTGGCGTGCACAATTGGCTGGTAATATGGATGCGTTAAACCGTGGGGCTTTGGGCCACGCCATATTAGTTCCACTGGTGTTGCATGGATATTTGCTATCTCAGAACTTGCTGGTGGACAGCGAGTTGAATTTAGGACTGGTGTCCGCACTATCGCTGATTTCATGGTTGACCATGCTGGTGTATTGGCTGGCGCGTTTTTTCTATCCATTGGCCGGCCTGCAAACCTTGATGTTGCCGCTGGCTGCTATGGGTGCTGTGTTGCCGGCGCTGTTCCCCTCTGTGCACATGTTGTCGCAACACCATTCATGGGCGTTTGATGCACACATCTTCATAGCGATGCTGGCATACAGCCTGTTCAGCATCGCGGCATTGCATGCAGGCCTGATGTCGCTGGTGGAAAAACGCCTGCATCACGCCGCGCTGCCACCCGTGCTGCAATCCCTGCCGCCGCTACTCACCATGGAAATCCTGTTGTTTCGCATCATCGGGGCAGGGTTTATCTTGCTCACCCTGACCTTGGCCTCAGGCATGATGTTTTCCGAGCAGATATTCGGTAAGCTGTGGCGATTCAACCATGAAATGGTGTTTGGTTTTATTTCCTGGGGTGTGTTCGCGGTGCTGCTGGCAGGACACCATTTTCAGGGCTGGAGGGGACGCACTGCCGTGCGCTGGACGATGAGTGGCTTTGTTTTTCTGCTGCTGGCCTATCTTGGCACACAGTTCGTGCTGGAAGTCTTGCTGCATCGCTAAGCCGCTCCACTGTCACCAACCAAGCGCCGGGACGCAACCCCTTGCCATTACTCTGTAAAGTGTCGTAGAATTCGCGCCCTTTGGCATTTGCTAACAAAAAAAAGGTTCGACTATGGTTATCATTCGGTTTTCACGCGGCGGCTCCAAGAATCGCCCATTCTTTAATGTGGTTGTGGCTGATTCGCGCAATCGCCGCGATGGCAGGTTTATCGAGCGCATCGGTTTTTACAACCCGATTGCTCCGGAAGGCCCGGACGGCATGCGCATTCAGCTTGATCGGGTGACGCACTGGCAAGAAAAGGGCGCGCAACTGAGCGATGCCGTCGCCAAGCTGGTCAAGCGCGCTGGTGCCGCAGCAAAAGCATAACGAACCAGACCCCATGGTAATCATGGGGCGTGTGGCGGGTGCGCAGGGCATACTCGGTTGGGTGAAACTTAAAACTTACACCGAATTCATGGACGGTCTTGTCGAATTTCCTGTCTGGTGGCTGGGGGATGAAAAGCATCCTTGGCGCGAAGTTGGTGTGGAAAAATTTGCTGTGCAAAGCAAAGGCCTGATCGCCAAGTTTCCCGGCTGTAACGACCGAACCGCCGCTGAAAAATACAAGGGCTTGCTGGTGGCAGTGCCGCGCAGCAGCTTGCCACAACAGCTTGAAGATGAGTACTACTGGTCTGACTTGATCGGGCTTGCGGTGGTCAACCTCGCAGGCGAAAGTTTGGGGACGGTGGACAACCTGATGGATACCGGCGCCAATCAGGTGCTGTGTGTGCAGGGTGAGAGCGGTGAGTTGTTGATTCCGTTCATCGCCAGCGCAATCAAGCAAGTGAGCCTAGCGGAAAAAGTAATACGTGTTGACTGGGCCGCCGATTGGGCAGAAAAACACTGAGTGCAAGCGCCTGAAGATGCGGTTTGATGTCATCACCTTGTTCCCCGAAATGTTCGACGCGATCACGCAATATGGCGTAACGCGGCGCGCGGCGGAGCAGGGCAAGTTTGTGTTGCAGACGTGGAATCCACGCGATTTCACCAACGACAACTACCGCACCGTGGATGATCGCCCTTACGGTGGCGGCCCCGGGATGGTGATGCTGGCGGAACCGCTGGCTCAGGCGATCAGCGCGGCGCGGCAAAGCCAAGCGCAAGCCGGTGTGGTCAAGAGTTGTGTGATACACCTGTCGCCGCAAGGCAGGCCACTCAACCACGAAGTGGTGAAGGAATTGCTGGCACGCGACGAAGGATTGATTTTGTTGGCGAGCCGTTACGAAGGCGTGGATGAACGCCTGATTCGGCGGCATGTGGATGAAGAGCTTTCCATTGGGGACTATGTTATTTCCGGCGGCGAGTTGGCGGCGATGGTACTGATAGACAGCCTGGTGCGGCAAATTCCCGGAGTGCTGGGTGATGCCGAATCGGCGCAACAAGATTCCTTCGTGCAAGGGTTGCTGGATTGTCCGCACTACACGCGCCCTGAAGAATTTGAAGGCGATGGCGTTCCGGAAGTATTGCTTTCCGGGCACCATGCCGAAATAGAAAAGTGGCGGTTGAAACAGGCGCTGGGACGCACCTGGGAACGCCGCCCTGATTTGCTGGCACAGCGCCAGTTAACAAAACAGGAAGCTCGGCTACTGGCTGAGTACCAGCAGGAACAAGCTTCCGTACAACAAGAGGAAATGCAAAATGGATCTGATCAAGCAGCTTGAGCAGGAAGAAATCGCCCGCATGGGTAAAACCATCCCTTCTTTCGCCCCCGGCGACACGGTCATCGTCAATGTGAACGTGGTGGAAGGCGAGCGCAAACGTGTGCAGGCTTATGAAGGCGTAGTGATTGCCAAGCGTAACCGGGGCTTGAACTCTTCTTTCATCGTGCGCAAGATTTCCGCTGGCGAAGGCGTGGAACGCACCTTCCAGACCTATTCCCCATCTGTCGCCAGCATCGAACTGAAGCGCCGTGGCGATGTGCGCCGCGCCAAGTTGTACTACCTGCGTGAACGTTCCGGCAAATCGGCCCGTATCAAGGAAAAACTGGTAGCGCGTTCGGCATAGCAAATTCGCACAGTCGATGGATCGCAAAATGGGGAGCTTGGTCTCCCCATTTGCATTGGTGGTTTGCGTTATGATTGCCCTATCAAACTAGATTCTCCATGAGAATCGTCACGCCGTTGTAGGAGCGTAGCTTGCTGCGCGATGACGAGCCATCGCCCGATGAATCGGGCTCCTACGCAGAAAAGGTTGGCCTTACAAACCTAATGAATAATTTAGGATCAAGGGTTTTTACTTTGCAAACCATTCCGCTTTACCAGGCAATACTTGCCGCACCATTCGGTGTGCTCGGCATACGCTGCTCCGTGGATGCGTTGACGGGCATCGAGTTTCTTGCGCCGGAAACTGCGCCGTGCGCGCCCGACAATGCAATAGAGAAAATGGTGTGTGAGCAACTCTCAGCCTATTTAGACAATCCGGATTTTCAGTTCACTCTTCCGCTCAAGCTCAACGGCACGGCACATCAAACCAAAGTATGGCAGGCGATCTGCGCCATTCCGCGCGGGAAAACGCGCAGCTACGGTGAATTGGCGAAAGATCTGCAATCGTGTGCACAAGCCGTCGGCCAAGCCTGTGGAGCCAACCCCATCCCCATCGTCATCCCGTGTCACCGCGTGGTAGGCAAGGCCGGGCTGGGCGGCTTCATGCATCACAGCGGCGGTTACGCGCTGGATATAAAACGCTGGTTGCTGGTACATGAAAAACGCTAACATTCTTGACGAATTCTGCGACAGCCTGTGGCTGGAAGACGGCCTGTCGCGCAACACGCTGGAAGGCTACCGGCGCGACTTGCATAAATTTTCTGCCTGGCTGGAAAAGCAGCGCGGCGAGTCGCTGTTGCAGGCCACGCATGCCGACATTCAAGGCTTCCTCGCGCATCTGGTCAGCGAGCAGAAAGCCAAGGCCACCTCGACCTCACGCGCTATCTCCAGCCTCAAGCGCCTGTTCCGCTATCTGCTGCGGCAGAATAAAGTGTCCGCCGACCCCACGCTGCAAATCGCCACGCCCAAGCTGCCGCGCAGCTTGCCCAAGAGCCTGACCGAACAAGATGTCGAACAACTGCTCAACGCGCCGGATGTGGATACCCCATTGGGCATGCGCGACCGCACCATGTTTGAGGTATTGTATGCCACCGGCTTGCGCGTGTCGGAACTGGTGACCTTGCGCATCGCGCAAGTGAGCATGGATATGGGCGTGGTGCGCGTAATGGGCAAAGGCAGCAAAGAACGCCTCGTGCCGCTGGGTGAAGAAGCACTGGACTGGCTGCGCCGCTATCTGGCGGAAGGACGCGCGGTGCTGCTGGCGGGAAAGGTGAGCGATGCGCTTTTTGTCACCGCACGTGCCGCAGCCATGACGCGGCAAATGTTCTGGTATCTCATCAAGCGCCATGCCAAAAGTGTCGGGTTAAACAAATCACTCTCGCCGCATACCCTGCGCCACGCCTTTGCCACACACCTGCTCAACCACGGCGCTGATTTGCGCGTGGTGCAATTGCTGCTCGGCCACACCGATATTTCCACCACGCAGATTTATACCCATGTTGCGCGGGAACGGCTAAAACAGTTGCATGCGAAGCATCATCCGAGGGGGTGATGCGTATTACGCCGGGAAAATGTTTCGACTGTTGGCACACAGAGCTAAAGCTTGCGCATTTACCTTACCTCCCCCATAAGATATGCTTGGTCACGAAAATCTCTTGGCAAACATTTCGCAAGCCACGCCATGTTCAAACCCAGCCCCATAGAGACCGACCACACTCTCGAACCCAAGGTGGTATTTCTCAACAGCGTCTTTCTGTTTGCCGGAATCGTGGCTTTCGGAATGGGCTTCTTCCGCTGGCAGTCCAGTGCGGTCATGGGTTCGATCGATTTCGTATTTTCGTTATGCAGCTTCGCTCTGGTTTATTACCTCAACAACCACAAGGAACGTGTTGCGGCCATCAGCTCGGTCGCGCTTGCGCTTTCATACTGCCTGTTTACCGCCATCTACCTGTTGGCTCCCTATAACACGACGCGCGTTTCACTGTTTTTCCTCTTGTTAGCCTCAGCCTTCTTCCTGAAGGGAAGGCAAGTCGGGCTCGCCTGGCTGATTATCATTCTCCTGACCATCGCGATCGGACACTTTCTGCCCGGTTTCGACACCGCCTATTCCCGCATCGATATCGTTACCACCTGCCTGTATTTGATGGCGTTGTTCTTCATTTTTATCAACTACGAAAAATTCAAAGAAAAGGTCAATGAGCGTGATCGGGAGAAAGAAGTGCTGCGCCTGAGCGAGGAACGTTTTCGCACAATGGTCGAAAACGGTAACGACATTATCAGCATCATTTCCGATACAGGCACTGTGCGTTTCATCTCGCCTTCCATCGAATCCGTATTGGGTTTCGCGCCCGGCGAAATAGTCAACAAGAACGTCAACGAGTTGGTTCACCCCGACGAGCAACAGAAAGTCGCCACGGCATTAACCGATGCACTGGCTCATCCCGGCGGAGAAACGCTGGAGCAATATGAATTTCGCATGAAGCACAAGGACGGTAGTTACCGCGACATCGAGATGGTCGGCTGCAATCTGATCGGCAATCCGGTGATCGGCGGCATCGTGCTGAACGGGCGCGACATCACCGAACGCAAGCAACTGGAAGGCGAGCTGAAGCGCCGGGCGCACATTGATGTGCTGACCGGTCTCAATAACCGGCGCTATTTCTTCGAGCTGGCGGAACAGGAGCTGGCGCGCGCCAAACGGCATGGAGCGCCGCTCCAGGCGCTGATGCTGGATGTGGACCACTTCAAGTTGGTTAACGATACCTATGGTCACCATGCCGGCGACAGGGTGTTGCAGAAGCTGAGCGAAATTTGTGTCCAAACCTTGCGCGAAATTGACTTACTAGGGCGCATCGGCGGCGAAGAATTCGCCATCCTGTTGCCGGAAACCAAAGGCGAGCAAGCGCTGGAGGTGGCGGAGCGGCTGCGGCTGGCCGTTGCTGTTGCGACCGTGCCGCTCGAACAGGGTGATTCCATTCACTTCACGGTTTCGATCGGGGTAGCCCGGTTTGTGGCAACGGATACAAAGATTGAGGATATGTTCAAGCGCGCCGACACGGCCTTGTATGCGGCTAAAAACGCGGGGCGCAACCGGGTGTGCGGCGAAGGAATTGGCTGACTCCGTATTTCCATCACTCACCCTTAAACCGGACATATTACATGCTACAGAACCGGGCTTTTCATTTGCTCTCTACATTCGGCAAATCGCGAAATTGTTAAGCACCCCTCAGAGGGTTACAATAGCGCCCATGTCGCAACTCGATCTCAGCCATCATTTCCTTATCGCTATGCCCGCCATGGCGGATTCTGTTTTTGCCAAGTCGCTCACCTACATTTGTGAGCACAATGAGCAGGGCGCATTGGGTATCATTGTAAACCGCCCGATCAATCTCACCTTGGGCGAGCTGTTCGCGCAAATCAAGGTTCCGCTGGAACAGCCCGAGTTTAAAAATTTACCGGTGCATTTCGGCGGCCCGGTGCAGACCGAGCGTGGCTTCGTGTTGCACGACACTCAGGGAAATTGGCAGTCCACTCTGCGCATTAACGACAAGCTGGCGCTTACCACCTCCAAAGATATTCTCGAAGCGGTCGGCGAAGGACTGGGGCCGCACAGCCTGCTGGTAACCCTGGGCTATGCCGGGTGGGCGCAGGGGCAATTGGAACATGAGCTGTCGCAAAATGCCTGGCTCAGCGTGTCAGCCTCTGAACATATCCTGTTCGAATTGCCTGCGGAAGAGCGCCTGCCTGCTGCGATGGCGCTGCTGGGCGTGGATTATGCGTCACTCTCTGAGGAAGCGGGGCATGCCTGATTCAAAATACAATATGCTCTAAGGGCGCAGGAAATTACCAAATACCACTTATAAATTACGTTACATAAGCCAAAACAAAACCCATCCCCACCCCAACCCTCCCCTTGAAGGGGAGGGAGTATAGTTCCTCCCCCTTCAAGGGGGAGGTTAGGTGGGGGATGGGGTGATGTTGGTGGCATGATTAACGGTATTTTTAGAATTTCCATTTCCCTAAACGGTTCTCAGAGCGCAGTGGCCCCCTGAACAGCGAAGGCGCGCGTCAACTTATGAAACATCCGGTTAACGTGTTGATGATTTGACCTGCTGGCTTACCGGGCTTGGCCTGCTCTCCTGCCACACCCCGCCAACCGGCGCTGCCTGAGCGCTTTCACCCACATAAGGCAGGCCGTAACTTTCTTCGATAGTGCGCAAAATATTGTAGTGGTTGATGCGTTGCGCGCTACTGCCGTGCTTGACCATCGGCCCGACGAACAGGGTGGCGACGCGGTTGTCCGCCGAACCATCGTCCTCATCCCAAGTGACGATGAGCAGGCTGTTGTGCGTCATCGCCCATTGCGCGTAAGGCCCGATATTTTTCGCCAGCCAGGCATCACCTTGCGCCACGCTGCCGTCGTGCATGTCGTTGCGCTGGTCTGGCACCACCAGCGCCACCGTGGGCAATTTCTTGAAACCTTGCGGGAATGCGCTGAATGGCTGGTTGAGCGCGACGAGCTCTTTCCAGTTCGCCACCGGGTTGTGCTTGCGCTGATACGCGCCATAGACGCAGCCCTCGAAACCGGCTTGCGGCATGGATTCGGCGTAACTGGCGAAGCTCAGCCCCTTTTCCAGCAGCGCGCCGGCGAGGTTGGCTCCGCTCAGTTCCAGCGGACAGGCGTTGCTGCTTATGCCGCGCGTGGAGCCGGAAAACAGGGCAAGGTAATTCGGCTGGCTGGGGTGGGTGACGCCATAGGATAGCGTGAACAGCGCGCCGCGCCCGGCCAGCGCGTTGATGTACGGCGCATCCGGGTTGCCGATGATTTGCGCGAATGATTTATTTTCCTCGACCACGATCACGATGTGATCCGGGCGAGGCAATGGCTGCGCTTCCGCTGGAGAGATATACCATACCAGCAGAAGCGTCAGGCAACGCAGCACAAAGTAACTCATGATGTTTGGCGGGAGAAACAAAGCAATTGCAGGGGCACAAACGAAATGCGCCGTGGTGGGCACGGCGCATTCGTTAGGTTGTGGGGCAAATCAGCAAATACTTACATTCCGGCCACAAACTCCGTCACAGCGTCAATTTCGGCGGGGGTCATTTTCTTGGCGACACCACCCATCATTCCCGCCGGGTCATTGTGGCGCTCACCGCTACGAAAATCGTTCATCTGTTTCAAAAGGTAATCTTTTGTTTGCCCGCTGATCACTGGAAAGACATTATTCTGAGCGTCCAGCCCATAGCCGTTTTCACCATGGCAACTACTACAGGCGTACACACCGGTGTCCGGATTGCCTTCGTAGAATATAACCTTGCCTTTTGCCACCAGCTCCTTTTTGCCGCCTGGCGCACCCTTCATCCGCTTTTTGCTGGCGAAATACGCAGCGATATCCTTGAGATCCTGCGGTTCGGTCACACCGGCTGCCATACCGGTCATCATCGGATCAACGCGCTTCGATTCCTGATAGTCACGAACTTGTCTTTCGATATACTTCTGGAACTGCCCCGCCAGATTAGGAAAATTGGGCGCGATACTGATGCCTTCTTCGCCGTGGCAGCCTTGACACGCAGCAGACTTATCCTTGCCGGCCTTGGGGTCTCCCTCTGCCGCTTGCGCCGCCGCAATGCTGACCAGAACAACAAGCAACGCGCGGATGCCGAACTTTATTCCTTTAGCCATGCTACCTCCCTTAAAAGTTATTTATAATTTGGGGCGTATTGTTTCTCATAACTTTTTCCCCGTCAACGCAATTTTAACCGACTGCAATTTTAACCGACACGGCGGGGGAATGCGGTGTATGTTCTAAGCATTGACAGCCTGTAATTTATAAAATACAGCATGAGCATGTTCGAGGCGGTCCAAAGCACAACGTTTTACAACTGGCTTGGTCAGGCACGCATGCGCATCCATGCACGGCTTGACCGCGTAGCGTTGGGTATCATTTCCGCCGAAGCCAGAAGTCAGGGCGGCGTCTCTGATGCGCAATTGCTATTATGAAAAGATGGTCTGGAAAAAGGCGGTACACGATATTGAAAGGAAACCGGTGCAGAACAAAGCGGCGTGTTCCAGAAACCCATGACGCACCTAACTCTGGGCTTCCAGATAAAAGCGAGGCTCCTTTTTCAAACTCTGCGATGAATGCCAAGCCAAGTTGTTTATTTGCCTTCACAGAATAAAAAGATGCCGCATTATTTAGATCGGCAGTAGCAGCGGGATGAACGACTATTCTCACTTCAAAGCTGCACGAGCTTGTGCAATCACTTCTTCGAATGGCGTTCCGACAATCTTCCCGCTCTCGATTTCGGCAACACGCCTTTCAACTTCAACGGCCCAAGCTGATTCGATTTCACTGTCTTCATCCAGGCTGGCGATAATGTGCTCCGCCAACAGGGCACGGTCAGCAGGTGCAAGTTTTAACACCTCGGCTTCAAGAATTTCAAATTGCGTTGACATTACATGCTCTCCAGATGACAAGTTGTGATTGTAGCGCGAGTAATGTTTTTAGGTAAACGGCAAGCTTTGCCTAACGTCGTGTTGAACGGCGGGCACGCGTAGTACACAGCTACCTGAGTTCAACGCAAGCAGTTCTAATGCAGAGTTAACCGGTGTGCTCGGTTTTTGCGCGCGGCCGTGTTGCGTGCGTGGTAGGGCGTAGGCTGGTTTGTGGCTCTATAAGACGCCCGGTGACGTACTTGTGAAGGACACTGTCCATCAGTGTTTGTAAGGGATTGCTTCTTCTGCGGCCTTTGCCTGAATATCGTCGAGGTCTCGGGAGGAGATGCGAATATTGACTCGCTTGTCTTTCGCCAGAGATGCGGAAGCCATTGCCGCAAAGCGTGCAATTTCACTTTTGCCTTTTGGCGAAGGCTGCCATTCTCCCCTTTCAAAAGAGGCCAGAATTTCTTCTTCGAGTTTACTTTCCTTGTCCATTTTGACGCTCCTCATCAAGATAGATGCGGGTGGCTTGTGGCTCGCTTCGCGATCACAATCTAACCTTAATCGTTATGCAGCG
>FZPX01000161.1_pt1 | contig 15307 bp, 14 predicted proteins | sample 1534791 | NCBI WGS metagenome assembly FZPX01 (sample SAMEA104161951, study PRJEB21768) | metagenome | biome: subterrestrial habitat; feature: phreatic zone; material: underground water | place: France | collected 2016-06-01 | depth 60 m | reverse complement strand
TACATCAGCGTGGGGGGCGATGAAGTACGCGCGCAAACCCGTTTGATGCAGACGGTGAATGCCAGCATGCGCGAGGAGTTCGGCAAGCGCACCATACACGAAGTGGTATCCGGCGAGCGCGAAAAAATCATGCAGGTATTGCGCGAAAAGGCGGATGCCGACGCACGCAAAATTGGCGTTGAAGTGCTGGACGTGCGCCTGAAACGGGTGGATTTTCCGCTGGAGATCAGTGAATCGGTGTATCGCCGCATGGACGCCGAGCGCAAGCGGGTGGCCAACGAGCTGCGCGCAACCGGCAATGCCGACAGCGAAAAGATTCGCGCCGATGCCGACCGGCAACGTGAAGTGACACTTGCCAATGCCTACCGCGATGCGCAGAAAATCAAGGGCGATGGCGATGCCAAGGCGACTTCGATTTATGCCTCCGCGTTTGGCCGCAATTCCGAGTTCTACTCTTTCTACCGCAGTCTGGAAGCTTACAAGCAAAGCTTCAAGAACAAGGGCGATGTCATGGTGATTGATCCCAGCTCCGCCTTCTTTAAATATTTGAAGAGTTCCGGCAAGGGCGGCAAGTAACGGCAATGCTGAATTACTGGCTGATCGGGTTGGCGCTGATGCTGGTGATTGAAGGAATCTTGCCGTTTCTGTTTCCCAACCTGTGGCGCGATACATTCAGCAGGCTGGTATCGCTCTCCGATGGACAACTCCGTTTTGTGGGTATCAGCGCCATGTTGTCCGGCCTGCTGTTGCTGTATTTGGTGAAATGAAGGGTGCTTCTAAAAATCCAAATTTCTGGTGAAACAACTAGCCATTCCACTATGCCACCAAAAAACGGTAGCCAAGTGGCTGGTTATAAGCCAGACAAGGCGTGCGCAAAAAATCGCGGCGCCGCATATGGTTTTATATGTAAGCAAGATTTTTTAAGCACAACGAAGTATGGCGACGAAACTTTGGGTTTTTTAGAGGCGCCCTGATGCCGAATTCGAACTGGTTATTGCCGGAGTACATTCAGGACATGTTGCCGGATGAAGCCTGGCGCATCGAGTGCATGCGCGCCGGCGTACTCGAATTGTTGCGCCTATCCGGATACCAGTTGGTTGCACCGCCGTTGCTGGAATATGCCGATGCGCTGCTGGTCAATGGCAGCCATGACATGGACTTGCGCACTTTCAAGCTGGTTGACCAGTTGAGCGGGCGCACGCTGGCGTTGCGAGCAGACACCACGCCGCAAGTGGCGCGCATAGACGCCCACTTGCTCAATCGCCAGGGCATCACCCGCTTGTGCTACGCAGGCAGTGTGCTGCACACCCATCCAGCGGGATTGATGCGCACGCGCGAGCCGTTGCAGGTCGGTGCGGAGTTATATGGCCACAGCGGATTGGAAAGTGATCTCGAAGTACAGCGCCTGATGTTGCAAGTCTTGGCTACTCTCGGCGTCAGCGGCGTGCATCTCGACCTCGGCCATGTCGCGCTGTTCCGTGCGCTGGTCAGATACGCCGGGATTGCGCAAGAACTGGAAACGGAATTATTCAGCGCATTGCAAGGCAAGGACATACCCGCGTTGCGCCCACTGGTGGCCGGGCTGGCGCCGGATATAAAAAATGCATTGCTGGCGCTGCCGAAACTGTACGGCGGGGTGGAGGTGATCGCGCGCGCCCGTGCGACGCTGCCGGATTATCCTGAAGTGGCGGCAGCGCTGAATGAACTGGAGCAAGCCGCCGCACATTTGCAACCGCTGGCGCACAGTGTCGGCATCGATCTCGCCGAACTGCGCGGCTATCACTACCACAGCGGCATGGTGTTCGCGGCTTATCACGCGGGCAGCCACGACGCCATCGCGCTGGGCGGACGCTATGATGACGTGGGCAAAAGCTTCGGTCGCGCGCGCCCCGCTACCGGCTTCAGCATGGACTTGCGCCAACTGCATGGACTGCTGACACATCAGGGGCAACCCAAAAGCATACTTGCGCCGCACCGCGATGATGCGGCGCTACAGGAAAAAATTGCGCAGTTGCGCGCACAGGGACACGCCGTGGTGGTGGATTTGCTCGGCGACCCGGCTCTGCATACAGAATTGAATTGCGATCGTGAGTTGGTATTGCGCGATGGAGCGTGGGTTGTGGTCGAAACATAAACCCCTCCCATCCTCCCCTTATCAGGGGAGGTGACCGAGTTCCTCACATGACAAGGGGAGGTTAGGAGGGGTTGGGGTAGTCTTGAATAAGTAACAATCAATAGCAAATCAGGAATCAGCAATGTCAAAAAATGTAGTGGTAATCGGCACCCAATGGGGCGATGAAGGCAAGGGCAAGGTGGTGGACTGGCTGACCGACCACGCGCAAGGCGTGGTGCGTTTTCAGGGCGGACACAATGCGGGGCATACGCTGGTTATTGACGGCAAGAAAACCGTATTGCACCTGATTCCCTCCGGCATCCTGCGCGGGCACGTGATGTGCTACATCGGCAACGGCGTGGTGCTGTCACCGCAGGCGCTACTCAAGGAAATGGATAACCTGGCCGCCGCCGGGGTGGACATCTATGGCCGCCTGCGCATTTCCGAAGCCTGCCCGCTGATCCTGCCCCATCACGAAGCGCTCGATAAAGCACGCGAGTTGGCCAAGGGCGAAGCAAAAATAGGCACCACCGGGCGCGGCATCGGCCCCGCCTACGAAGACAAGGTGGCGCGGCGCGCCATCCGCCTGCAAGACCTGTTTCATCGCGAGCGCTTCGCCGCCAAGCTGGGCGAGGTGCTGGACTACCACAACTTCGTGCTGAAAAATTATTTCCATGCCGCGACGGTGGATTTCCAGCAAACGCTGGATGGCGCAATGGCGCTGGCCGAGCGCATCAAACCGCTGGTGATGGACGTGCCGCGCGCGCTGTACGAGGCGAACAAGGCCGGGCAAAACCTGCTGTTCGAAGGCGCGCAGGGCACGCTGCTGGACATCGACCACGGCACCTACCCATTTGTCACCTCAAGCAACTGCATCGCGGGCGCGGCTTGCGCCGGCAGCGGCGTCGGCCCGCAGATGCTGCATTACGTACTGGGCATTACCAAGGCTTACACCACGCGCGTCGGTTCCGGCCCGTTCCCGACCGAACTGGATGACGAGGTGGGCAAGCATCTGGCCGAAAAGGGGCACGAATTCGGCTCCACCACCGGGCGTGCGCGCCGCTGCGGCTGGTTCGATGCCGCCGCGCTGAAGCGTTCGATCCAGATCAACGGCGTGTCCGGCCTGTGCGTCACCAAACTGGACGTACTGGATGGCGTGCAGACTTTACGTTTGTGCGTGGGTTACCGCATTGACGGCGAATACAGCGACATCCTGCCGGTCGGCGCGGAGTCTCTGGTTTGCTGCGAACCGGTGTATGAAGACATGCCGGGCTGGAGCGGCAGCACGGTGGGCGTGAAGCGCCACGAAGACCTGCCGCTGCAAGCGCGCAACTATTTGCAGCGCATGTCGGAAATCTGCGAAGTGCCGGTGGACATGGTATCCACCGGGCCGGATCGCGATGAAACCATTGTGCTGCGGCATCCGTTCAAATCGTAATATCCGTTTCAGCATAAAAAGCAGCTGATGGGTTGGCAGGTGCGAATTTTTTCACACGCACAATAAACGGCCCCCATGCTTAACACTTTCGCTATTGTTCACAGCAGCTTCTTGAAGAATGCGCCAGTCGGTGGCAGTTCGCACACAACATCATTACGTCCTCAATTTTAGTACGCCTCTGTCCTTCGGCAATCGGGTCGCGGTGATGCACGTCAAGCTGCGAATCGACCACTGGTACGAACCGAACCCCATGCACTTCCGCCCGTATTGTTTCAATGCCGCACGGCGCACTGCGGGGTCGCGTTCAGCCTTGGAGAGGATCACCTGTTTTCTTGTTCCTTCCAGATACGTGCGGCCAATCCACAACACGCTCTGCGGCTTGTGCTACCTACCCCCCGGCAGCACAGATGGTCAAATTTATGCCAGCGCCAACGCAAAGAATAAGCCAGCAACTAATGGCTGTATATATGCCGAAAGGTCTAGATATATAGGTGAGAGCTGAATAAGCCGTCATACCCGCACAGGCGGGCATCCAGCTCTTTAGATTTATCTGGATTCCCGCTGTCGCGCATATGCACTAACCTAAGTGCGCCAGAGTATTTCTCCCTCCCCTTCAGGGGGATGGTTGGGGTGGGGGTGGGTCGTGTTTTGATTTGTATGATGTAATTTTTATACGGTATTTTAGAAAACACCAACTCCCTTATTTAGAGCACGCCCATCTCTTTGTTCTTGCATCCATACGTCCAGGTCAACGTCTCGCAAAATGGCGCGCCACTTGGTAGTGTTATCCCAATCAAGATTTGTTCGACCCGGCATGTATTTTCCCTGAAAACAAACTGGCCGACACGATCAGCACCGCACCGATAACTTCTCGCACTCCCATCTGTTCTCCTGCGAGAAAAAAGGAAGACACGGCAGCAATCACCAATTCAAACATGAACAAAACAATAGACTGGTTGGCTGGCAGATTGGTCAGCCCATATTGCACCGCCAGGCTGGTGGCGCACAGCACCAACCCGATAAGCGCCATGAGCCACCATGCGCTTGGTGTAACGGCCTGAACTTTTTGTATCAGATTTCCTTGATACATCAACAGCAAAACAGTAAGCAGCGCCGTGCCAAACCAGACACTGAGCGCTTTGAAATTCACGCTCAAGTGCTGTATGCGGCGCACCAGCACGTTCGTCAAGGCAAAACAAATTCCCGCCGAGAGCCCTATCCATTCTGCCCGGTTCTGTGGCACAGGCAAACCCAGGCCAGTTTTCCACAACATCACCATCGCCCCGCCCAAAGACAGGGCTATAACAGCATAACCATACCGGTTTAACTTTTCGCCCACCAGCCAACGCGCAAATAGCACCGTCCACAAAGGCGCGAGATAGAACAGCAGCAGTATCCGCATCACTTTGCCGTCCAGAATCGCCAGCACGTAACCAAAATTTGTCCAGCCCGCGCACAGGGTCAGCGCGACGCCCCACCATCCGGCGATGCGCAGCTCGCGCCAGAATGAACCGGACAGCAACATGCCAAACACCAGCGCGATGAAATACGTCAGGAAGGTCGCCAGGCCACCGGGAACGCCCGCAACTTCGAGCATGCGGTAGGGGTACCAGATCAGCCCCCACACCATTGCGCCACTCAACAGGCACAGCACCGCTACAATTTTTTGTTTTGATGCCACTCGCTGCGCCTTTATAATCCGGTTAATCCAGACAAACACAATGTCGTCATTCCCGCGAAGGCGGGAATCCAGTCAACTAAAATCGCTGGATTCCGGGTCAAGCCCGGAATGACGGGCCGAAAAAATGAACCCAGACCTAGACCGTTTACAGCCCTACCCTTTCCAGAAACTTGCCGCGCTGTTCCGTGAAGTGACGCCAAATCCGGCTTACCAGGCGATCAGCATGCACATCGGCGAACCGAAACATGCCACCCCGCAATTCATCAAGGATGCGCTCAGCGCAAACCTTGGCGGGCTGGCGAATTATCCCACAACCGCAGGCAGCGACTCGTTGCGCGGCGCGATCTCGCAATGGCTGGCAAAGCGTTATGGTATTCCCGCACCGGACACGAACAAACAGGTGTTGCCGGTAAATGGCAGCCGCGAGGCTCTATTCGCCTTCGCCCAGGCTGTAATAGACCGCACGCGCGGCAATCCCGCCGTGGTCTGCCCCAACCCCTTCTACCAGATTTATGAAGGCGCCGCACTGCTGTCCGGCGCCACGCCCTATTTCCTCAATACGCTGGCGGATGACAACTATGCGCTGAATTTCGACCAATTGCCGCAGGACGTGTGGCAACGCACCCAGCTTATCTACGTGTGTTCGCCGGGCAACCCGACCGGACGTGTAATCCCCCTGTCAGAATGGCAAACGTTGTTCGAAATGGCCGACCGTTACGGTTTCGTCATTGCCTCGGACGAATGCTATTCGGAAATTTATTTCGACACACCGCCGCTCGGCGCGCTGCAAGCCGCACAACAACTGGGGCGCAGCGATTACAGAAATCTGGTGGTGTTTTCCAGTTTATCAAAACGCTCCAATGTACCCGGCATGCGCTCCGGTTTCGTCGCGGGTGATGCCAGTGTGATCGAGAAATTCACCCTGTATCGCACCTATCACGGCTCGGCGATGAATCCGGCGATACAGGCTGCCAGCATCGCCGCGTGGAACGACGAAACGCACGTTGCGGAAAACCGCCGCCTGTATGCCGAAAATTTCTCCAAGGTGGTGGAGATACTCAAACCGGTGCTGCCCGTCGCACTACCGGATGCCAGCTTTTATCTTTGGGTTAATCTGTCGAAAGCGGGGATACGCACGCCGATTGCCGACACCGCCTTCGCGCAAGCCTTGTATCGCGACTATAATGTGACTGTATTGCCGGGCAGCTATCTGGCGCGCACCGCGCAGGGAGTTAACCCCGGTGAAAATTTTGTGCGCATCGCGCTGGTAGCGAATGTCGCAGAAACCGTGGAAGCCGCACAGCGCCTCGCTGAGTTCAGTCGCCAGTTATTTAGTCGTTAGTCGCTAGTTAAAGCAAACCCACGCAGCGGACAATACCAACTAACGGCTAGCGACTACCAACTTTAATAAACAGGAAACATCATGGAACAACTGCAACAGATCATCGACCCTGCCTTTGAACGCCGCGCCGAAATCACTCCGCGCACCGTGGATGCCAAGCTGAAAGAAGCCGTCACCGCCGTCATCGAATGTCTTGACCAGGGCAAACTGCGCGTCGCGGAAAAAATCAACGGCCAATGGTTTACCCACCAATGGATAAAGAAAGCCGTGTTGCTGTCGTTCCGCATGGAAGATAACTCTTTCATCAAGGGCGGTTTCACCAATTATTACGACAAGGTACAGTCCAAATTCGCCGACTACAACTCCAAGGAATTCCGTGATGGCGGCTTCCGCGTAGTGCCTCCGGCAGCGGCGCGCAAAGGTTCGTTCATCGCCAGAAACGTGGTGCTGATGCCCTCTTACGTCAATATCGGCGCCTATGTGGATGAAGGCGTCATGGTGGATACCTGGGCCACCGTCGGTTCGTGCGCGCAGATCGGCAAGAACGTACACCTGAGCGGCGGCGTCGGCATCGGCGGCGTGCTGGAGCCGGTACAGGCCAACCCCACCATCATCGAAGACAACTGCTTCATCGGGGCGCGCTCGGAAATCGTCGAGGGCGTGATCGTGGAAGAAGGATCGGTGATTTCGATGGGCGTGTACATCGGCCAGAGTACAAAAATTTTCGACCGTGAAACTGGCGAAGTGAGCTATGGCCGTGTCCCTGCCGGTTCGGTGGTGGTCAGCGGCAATCTGCCTGCCAAGGATGGCAGCTACAGCTTGTACTGCGCCGTTATCGTGAAGAAGGTGGATGAGAAAACACGCGGCAAGGTAGGTATTAACGAATTGTTGCGAGGCATTTGACACCGTAGGGGCGTAAGGCATTACGCCCCCGCTATTACCGCCGTGACGTTAGGGCGTAATGCCATACGCCCCTGCGCCGTTCCAAAAAGGAGAACTCCATGATCATTACGCCACTGTTGCAACTCGCCGTTGACAAACAGGCATCCGATTTGTTTTTTTCTGTCGGCGCTCCGATCAATATCAAGATCGACGGCATTACCATGCCAGTCAACGAACAGCGGCTGGATGATGAAACCGTTAAGCACATCGCCTACGAAGTGATGACCCCTGAACAGATCACCATTTTCGAAACTCACAAGGAAATAAACTTTTCATTTCGCATGCGAGACGTCGGTAATTTTCGTATCAACATCTTCCATCAACGAAACAGCACAGCCATCGTCATACGCTATGTGCGTGGCAAAGTGCTCAACCTTGATGAGCTGAACCTGCCGCGTGTGCTGCAAGATTTGGTCATGGAAAAACGCGGGCTGGTGCTGATGGTTGGCGCCACCGGCTCTGGCAAATCCACCACTCTCGCCTCCATGATAGATCACCGCAACAACCTGGTAAGCGGGCACATCCTGACTATCGAAGACCCGATTGAGTATCTTTTCCGGCATGGTAGATCCATCGTCAACCAGCGCGAAATCGGCTGTGATACGGACTCATACGAGACCGCGCTGGTCAGCGCCATGCGCGAAGCCCCGGACGTGCTGATGATTGGTGAAATCCTCGACCGCAATACCTTGAAACACGCGCTTATTTTTGCCCAAACCGGCCACCTGTGCCTGTCCACCATGCACGCCAACAACAGCTACCATGCTCTCAACCGGATTGTAAATTTTTTCCCCTACGATGCCCGGCAGGCCGTTCTGTCTGACTTGTCCATGTGTCTGCGCGCAGTCATTTCGCAGCGTTTGGTGCGCAGCATCAACGGCAAGTTGGTGCCTGCGGTAGAAGTTTTGCTGAACACTTCACTCATCACCGACCTGATCAAAAACGATGAAATCGAGAAAATACGCGATGCCATCAGCCAGAGTGTGTCGCCCGGTTCCAAAACATTTGAGCAGGCACTGTACAAGCTTTACAAGTCCGGCCAGATCACCAAAGAAGAAGCGCTGCACAATGCCGATTCCGCCAGCAACTTATCTTCGCTGCTCGACTTCTCGCAAACTACCCGAATGAAAGCGTTTGACCCCAATGCCCCGCAAACGTCTGCTTCTTCTGCCGCTCCTGCCACAGATTTCGGCCATATCACGCTGAATATCGAGATCCCCGATGCCGGCCGATGAAGAAATTCCAGTGCATGAAGCACGCCCATGAATCATTATTTGTGAACCGCATTCATTATGTCCGACACCCTGCAACTCGCCAAGAATCTCATCGCCCGCCGTTCGCTCACGCCGCTGGATGAAGGCTGCCTGACCCTCATCAGCGCGCGCCTCGAGCCGCTCGGTTTCAGGCTGGAAATTCTGCGCTGCGGCGAAGTGGACAACCTGTGGGCGCGTCGCGGCGGCAGCAGCCCTGTCGTGTGTTTTGCGGGGCACACCGATGTGGTGCCGACCGGCCCGCTGGATCAGTGGCTCAGCGACCCGTTCATCCCCACCGTGCGCGACGGCATGTTGTACGGTCGCGGCGCTTCTGACATGAAAGGCTCGCTGGCGGCTTTCGTCACCTCCATCGAAAAATTTGTGGCGGCGCACCCCGGCCATGCCGGTTCGATTGCCTTGCTGCTGACATCCGATGAAGAAGGCGTGGCGGTGGATGGCACGGTGCGCGTAGTGGAAGCGTTGCAGGCGCGCGGTGAAAAGCTGGATTACTGCATTGTGGGCGAGCCAACCTCCGTTGCAAAAACCGGTGACACAATTAAAAATGGCCGGCGCGGTTCGCTGTCCGGCACGCTGACCGTGAAGGGTGTGCAAGGCCACATCGCCTACCCGCACCTGACCAAAAACCCCATCCATCTTGCCGCACCGGCCATCGCCGAACTGGCTGCCACGGTGTGGGATCAGGGTAACGAATATTTCCCGCCCACCACCTGGCAAATTTCCAATATTCACGGCGGCACCGGCGCAAACAACGTCGTTCCGGGTACGGTAGAGATTGAATTCAATTTTCGTTTCTCCACCGCCAGCACGATGGATGGCCTGAAGACGAAGGTGCACGCCATTCTCGATAAACATGGCCTCAGTTATGATTTGGTCTGGACTTTAGCCGGCAAGCCCTACATCACCCCGCGCGGCGATTTGGTGGATGCGGTTGGTGCCGCAATCAAACAGGTGGCTGGCATTGAAACCGAACTCTCCACCAGCGGCGGCACTTCGGACGGGCGCTTCATCGCCGACATTTGCCCGCAGGTAATCGAGCTTGGCCCGCTCAATGCCACCATCCACAAGCTCAACGAGTGCGTGGCAGTGGCCGACTTGGATGTGCTGTCCGATACCTATTTCCTCATCCTGAAAAAGCTGCTGGTAAAATAATCGTGTACACGCTGCTGCAACTGATTATCCCCGCCTTCCTGTTCTGGCTTCTCTGGAAGGCATTCCGTTCGCCACGGCGTGGTGACGGTGATTCATCGGGGTCTTGCGATAACGCCTCCAACCCTTCCTGCGCTGGCGGCTCTCGGGGCAAATGCGATGATCATGGCAGCGACAGCGGTGGAGAGGGAGGAGGAGACTGATGGATGCCCATTGCTTTTCAGAGGCAAGCGCCACGCTCAAAACAGTGCGCGACTGCCTGCGCTTCGCAGTCAGCCAGTTTAACCAGGGCGAGCTGTTTTTCGGCCACGGCAGCGAAACAGCCTTTGATGAGGCGGCCTATCTCATTCTGCACACCTTGCATTTGCCACTGGATCGCCTTGAACCTTTCCTTGATGCCAACCTCACGCAATCCGAGCTGGATGAGGTGCTAAATATCATCGAGAAGCGTGTCGGAAACCGCACACCCTCCGCATATTTAACGCACGAGGCATGGCTGGGCGATTTCCGCTTTTATGTGGATGAACGCGTGATCGTGCCGCGCTCCTTTATCGCCGAACTGCTGAGCGAACAGCTTGCGCCCTGGGTGGGCAATCCGGAAAACGTAACGCATGTGTTGGACATGTGCACCGGCAGCGGCTGCCTCGCCATTCTTGCCGCACACGCTTTTCCCAATGCCGAGGTGGATGCGGTGGATATTTCCCCCGCCGCATTGGACGTAGCGCAGCGCAACGTCACCGACTATAGGCTGGAAGACCGCGTGCACCTCATCGAGTCCGACCTGTACACCAACCTGCAAGACAGCCGCTACGACGTCATCATCAGCAACCCACCATACGTAGATGCGCAAGCGATGGCTGCGCTGCCACAGGAATATCTGCACGAACCCAGGCTCGCGCTGGGCAGCGGCACTGACGGGCTGGATGCCACGCGCGAAATTCTCAAACATGCCGCAGCGCACCTCACTCCGGACGGCGTGTTAATCGTGGAAATCGGCCACAATCGCACTGTACTCGAAGCCGCCTACCCTGACTTGCCGTTTACCTGGCTGGATGTCAGCGCAGGCGATGAGTTTGTGTTTCTGCTGCATCGAAACGACCTGGCAGATCGCTGAATAACTACTGCGAGATGCCCGTCGAGCACTACGAAAATTTTCCGGTCGCCTCCATCCTGCTGCCCAGGCACCTGCGGCGGGCGGTGGAAATCATCTACCGCTTCGCGCGCCAGGCCGACGACTTCGCCGATGAAGGCGACATACCAAACGAGGGACGGCTGGCCAAACTCGACAGCTTCCGCGCCGAACTCCGGCACATCGCCAACAAGGAAACACCGCAAACTTTGTTGTTCAACGACGTAGCGGCTATCGTTGTGGCACACCAGTTGCCGCTGCAACTGTTTCACGATCTGCTCGACGCATTTTCGCAGGACGTGACCCAAAAATGCTACACCAATTTCGATGAGGTGCTGGGCTACTGCCGCCGCTCCGCCAACCCGGTGGGCAGGTTGCTGCTGCATCTGTACGAAGAAGCCACGCCGCAGAATCTGATTTACTCGGACGCCATCTGCACCGCGCTGCAACTCATCAACTTCTGGCAGGACGTGAGAAAAGATTACGCCATCGGACGTATCTATCTGCCGCAGGATGAAATGGCGCGCTTCGGCGTGACCGAAGAGCACATCGCCGAAGGGCGTGTGGATGCGGCTTGGCGGGAATTGATGCGATTCCAGGTGCAGCGCGCACGCGCCATGATGCTGCAAGGCGCGCCGTTGGGCAGCATCCTCACCGGGCGTATCGGGCTGGAGATGCGCCTGATCATCGCGGGCGGGTTGCGCATACTCGACAAACTGGAAAGCGCGCAATTCGACATGTTCCGCCACCGCCCGGTGTTGCGCCCGCTGGACTGGGTTATCATGCTGCTCAAGAGCGCGCCGTTTAACTATTAACCTGAAAGACCATTGAGCCACGTGCGTTGAGACGTTATCCGTGAACATCCGTGTTCATCCGTGGCTGAGAGCACAATGAAATGACCCCGGATCAATACTGCCAAGACAAGGCCGTTCAAAGCGGCTCCAGCTTCTATTACAGCTTCATGTTCCTGCCGCCGGACAAGCGCCGCGCCATCACCGCGCTGTACGCCTTCTGCCGCGAAGTGGACGATGTGGTGGACGATTGCTCGGACGAGAATGTCGCACGCGCCACGCTGGCCTGGTGGCGCACGCAGGTGGCGGCCATCTATGAAGGCGCGCCGCAGCACCCGGTATGCCAGGCGCTGGCGCCGGTGGTCAGACAATTCAACCTGCCGCAGGAACAGTTGCACGAAATCATCGACGGCATGGAGATGGATCTCACGCAACACTCCTACGCCGACTTCAAGGCGTTGCAACTGTACTGCTACCGTGTCGCCTCGGTAGTCGGGCTGCTGGCCACAGAAATTTTCGGCTACACCGACCGCAAAACGCTCAAATACGCACACGACCTCGGCATCGCCTTCCAGCTCACCAACATCATCCGCGACGTGGGCGAAGATGCGCGGCGCGGGCGCATCTACCTGCCGCTGGATGAGTTGCAACAGTTCGGCGTCAGCACTGACGACATCCTCAACGCACGCGAAAGCGATGGCTTCGACAAATTGATGCGGTTCCAGATCGAGCGCGCACAGCATTTCTACCGGCAGGCATTCGAGCAACTGCCCAGCGCAGACCGCAAGGCACAGCGCACCGGCCTCATCATGGCGGCAATCTACCGCGCCACGCTGGATGAAGTCCTCGCCAGCGGCTGCCATGCGTTGAAAGAGCGCATCTCGCTGACGCCGTTGCGCAAGCTGTGGCTGGCATGGAAGACCTGGATCAAAAACCATTGATGTCGAGGTGCTGCTTCGCGACGTTCAGGTAAAAAAACAACCGTGAATTCGTGGAAAACTCTGCAAAGCTTTACAGGATACTGCGGGGATTCAACGGGAAGGTAACTGATAGAATTTGCTGGTGCGAAAGGAGAGACTCGAACTCTCACGCCTTGCGGCGCTGGAACCTAAATCCAGTGCGTCTACCAATTCCGCCACTTTCGCGCTGTTTGTTTCCAGCTTTGGCGGCAATTATAACATCATCCCGGCTGTTTTATTTTGACCACTCTGCGTCCGCGCAACTTGCCTTGCAGCATCAATGGAAAGACTAGTGGCAACTCGTTGAACGGGACGATCTGTGCCACTTGCTCCAATTGCTTGGTGCGCAGGTCGCTTGACAGGCGTTGCCAGATTTGGCGGCGTAGCGGCATCGCGGTGGCGGCAGAATCAACACCGATGAGGCGCACACCGCGCAGGATGAAGGGCAGCACCGTAGTGTGTAACTCAACTCCACCGGCATTGCCGAAACTGGCTATCACGCCGTTTTGCTGCATGGTGCGGGTAAGCCACGCCAGCGTCTCGCCGCCCACCGCATCCAACGCACCGGCCCACCGTGCTCTTTCCAGCGGGCGCGTGCCCATCACCAGCTCTTTGCGCGACAAAATTTCAGTTGCGCCTAACGATTTTAGATACTCGTGTTCGCTGTCCTTGCCGGTCAGCGCTACTACATGATAGCCCTGTTGCGCCAGCATCTGGATCGCCAGGCTCGCCACCCCGCCGGTCGCGCCCGTCACAATCACCTTGCCGTTCTCCGGGCGCAGATCGTTTTGCTCCAGGCGATGAATCGACAGCGCAGCAGCAAAGCCCGCCGTGCCGATTGCCATCGCCTCGAACAGCGTCAGCCCTTGCGGCAGCGGCACCACCCAGTCTGCGGGAGCGCGCACGTATTCTGCAAATCCGCCATCGTGATCCACCCCCATGCCGTAGCCGGTAACGATCACCTCATCGCCCGCCTTGAAACGTGCATCGGATGAACTGACCACCACACCCGCCGCATCCACTCCGCCCACGCAGGGAAAGCGGCGTATCACTTTGCCCGCGCCGGTTGCGGCGAGTGCATCTTTGTAATTCACGCTGGAGTAATGCGTCTGAATGACGACCTCGCCGGGGTCGAGATCGTCCAGCGTCAGCTCGACGAAACGCCCGGCGGATCGTCCATCTTCTTCGTAACCAGCGACTTGGCTATCGTCTTTTGATAGCCAAGTCGAATGGCTAGTAGTTTCATCAAAGATGCGGTAGGCGGAGAATTTAAGTGTGGATAAAATTTGCGGCGTCATTTTATGAACTCTTTGGTAGGGTGGGCAACTCGTTGCCCACCCTTGTGATGATGTTCACCTTCCGTGTGGGCAGATGAAACTTGCCCACCCTACGCTCGCTATCCCCGAATGTCAGCAAAGAAGGTGGCCGGATAGCAGTGGCGTTTACACGCCCAACATCCTGCGCGTCAACAGCATCTGCATGTCGCGCCTGCCATCTGCAATCATGTAGATGAACACCTGTTTCCCCGTCACTCGATAGATGAGCCGGTAAGGTTTGAAGTGCGCCTGGCGATATTCGCGTATCCCAAGCTGGAGCAACTCTTTGGGATAAGAGCCGCGCTCCGGAAAAGCAGCCAATGATGCGGTCACTTCGGGTAATGTGAAATTCGCGCAGCGATTCGTTTGCTCCCTCGCCCGCTTGCGGGAGAGGGTTGGGGAGAGGGCAACGGGCAAGCCCGTTTGTTTATCCAGCACGTAATCAGCCTTGCCTTGCGCATCATTCCCGGCAATGTGGCTGTAGATATCCTCAAGGTCGCGCTCCGCACTGCGGGTGAGCAATACCTTGTAGCTCATTTTAACTTGGGCTTCCCGGCGCGAAGGTGGCGCACGACATCCGCGACGGGCGCGACCTTGCCTTCTTCAATCTCGCGATTACCCAGCGCAAGAATCTTCAGCAGCGCCAGCGTTTCCTGAGTGCTTTCATAAGAAGCGATGTCCTGCAAGACTGCTCTGGCTTCGCCGTTCTGCGTGATCAGAAAAGGCTCACGCTGCTCGGTCAGACGTTTAAGCACCTCAGCGGCATTGGCCTTGAGGTAACTGATGGGTTTGATGTTGGTTGAGCGCATGATTTATCCCCCGAGACGATGAAGACCGAATATAGACCTTTATCGGTCTTGTTGCAAACATTTGCAAATTCAGTGAGGGGCCCTGTAAATAGTTCAGCGCGACCACGGGGCATCACATTATCTTGTTGGAATTAATGTATTGTGATGCTGACCCCAATCAATGCTACTGCACTCCCTCTCCCCTCGCGGGAGAGGGTTGGGGAAAGGGGCAGCGAATAAATCAAAATCACCTTCGCCGGGGGTAGCCCGGCAGCTAGTCACTTTCTTTTGCTTCGCCAAAAAGAAAGTAACCAAAGAAAAGGCGACCCCGGTTTGCCGCCGCTTCGCGGTACCCTGCGTTGCTCGACTGGTCAGGCGGCTGCGGAAC
>FZPX01000092.1_pt1 | contig 15385 bp, 11 predicted proteins | sample 1534791 | NCBI WGS metagenome assembly FZPX01 (sample SAMEA104161951, study PRJEB21768) | metagenome | biome: subterrestrial habitat; feature: phreatic zone; material: underground water | place: France | collected 2016-06-01 | depth 60 m | reverse complement strand
TTTTTTTTTAATGATACGGCGACCACCGAGATCTACACTCTTTCCCTACACGACGCTCTTCCGATCTCACGAAACGTGTCGCCCTGAAAACTCAGCAAATCTTCGAATTGTTCTGTGGGCGATTTTGCCAGCAGTTGCTCAGTCGTCCACGGGCTGCGTGACCCTGTCCAGCCTGCCCCAATCCAATGCGTCATGTCTGGATGTTCATTCCGCCCCCAATCCGGGTATACAGATTTAATCTGACTAAGAGCTGCCTGTACCAATTGGCAGGCCGGATCAGCTTGCTGCAACCAATCCAGCCATTCGAAGTGCGCTCGCGCGGTTCGTTTGGCTGCCGTCCAATTTTCTGTATCTGGTAATTGATAGCGAAGCACCGTGTCAATCACAGCCTGCCTCACTGCGCTACTCGCTGTTGGGTAAGCCAATGCCGCCGCCCGGTGAATTTCATGGTGCTCCGCAAGCGCATGCAATTCCACATGTGCCATCAGCCAGTTCAACCGATCATCTGCGGATTTATTTGGATGCACAGTGAGCGCATGAATTGCCAGCCGCCTGAGTAACGGCACATCAGAGATAACCAGTTGCGCCATCCAGGCATCGAGCAATACCGGCTGGTGGTGAGCAAGCCATTCCAAGGCATCGCGTCCAGCATCTGTCAGTACATCTATCGGCTCCGGATATTGGTCTTGCTCGTGCGGTTCTATGGCCGAGCGGCTCCAACTCGTACTGTCCCAGTCACCCCCAGCCTTGTTCCAAGCCAACAGTACGTGACGAACTTCCTCCAATTGCCGGACTATGCCAGAGAGCAAGGGCTGCACAATGGTTGCAAGATTCGGCTGGAGGTGCTTTTCCCAAACCTCGTTCAACCCGTAGTGATCGCCGCGTAGTGGGGTTTGTACATCAAAGCGCATAGCCTTGTGTAAATCTTCCTCTCCTGACCAGTCAAAGCCGGGTTTGATTGCCAAGCGGTGGCATCCCATAAACAGGAAGAGTTCCAGCGCCATTCGAATGTTGCCATGTTTTGCGCAGCGAGCGGCCAACCAAATCAACACATGGTGATCAGCATGAATAGGTGAACTGACCAACAGGATGGTGACCCATCGTGAGAGGATGCCATCGCCGAGCGTTTTCTTATCATCGAGTCCCAATTCACGTCCAATGGCCCACCAAAATTCTGGGTTTAGTCGCATGTTGTGAGCGGCGATTAGCTCAATGAGTTCGTCGGCGTGGCCCATGGTGTAGTGCTCCGCCAACCACCATGCCAGCAATTTGTCTCGCTCATTCAAGGGGGCACTATCGAACAGAGTATCGAGTTGTTTACGTGCATCAAGCCATTTTGGCCATTCTGACAAACGTGCCACATTGATTAGAAAGCGAGTGGTATGAACCTCCCGCAAGGCATGTTCAATTTCGCCAATTGTTTCGTCATCTGCGGGTGGTACGCGACTGCCAATTTCGGCCAGTTTGCTTTGCCAATCCAGTGCCCCACGTGTGGCACGCTCGGCAAGACAGTGGACGCCGTCATACAACTCTTGAAACGCGTCCGGCTCCACGCCTCTGCGGAAGGAGATGGGCGTAATGCCCAGCAACTTCCAGTTGCCATTCTCTTCTGTCAGCGCATAGCGATTCGCAGCTCCATCGGCAGGTAGTGCCCGTGCAAGATAGTTCATTACTACATCGTCATGACTGTAGCCCACGAACAGCACAGTATAGGTTCTGAATACATCTACCAGAAAACGTCGTGCCCAACCTTCAGTCAAATAGCCACGGCCAAAATCTGCATCAGTCAGAACCATTTCTTGTGGATGGGTGATCGCACCATGCACATGTACCAGCCCACGGAAATCACGTCCGAGCGGCAAAGCTGGTGCATGAAACACCTCTGGGTATGTCCCGAACACAGACTGTGCAGCAGCCTCGAAATGCAGATCGAAATTCGTAGTCACCAGTCGCACACGATCAGAACAACGAAATAGACGCATCAAATCTAGGTGCAGCGCAGTTGGCAAACTAGCGGGATTGGAGAGTTGTTGCGCCGCACGCTGATGAACCTTTACCTCAAGGCGACCAAGAAAACGGTCAATCGGTTCATTCTCTGCGCGCACTAGACCTGTACCGGCGGCAATAGCATTGGCGAGCGTGACGAAATCCGGGAGGTCGGCGGGTGGCCCCATGGATACACCGGCACCAGCAAAAATCACAAGCCGGTCATCGCGAATTGCATCGAGTATGCGGTCATCAATCTGGATGGGGCCGAGCTTTGGCATCTGTTATACCTTTAGAAGCGAGACAAAGAAGTATCAGAGATGCGCGCATTCTATCAGCCAATGCGTTCTGGTTTGGGGCGTTGACGGTCTGCTTGGCACCAAGTTACCTCCTGCCAAGATGCCACATAACAGGCATCCAGATGCTGGTGGAATTTACCATGCAGCTGTCCGCTTAAGTTTAGAACCTGACCGTCCTTATCTCGGCCTAAGCGACCGTCGATGGCCGGAAGGTCTGGAGTCGGCTTTGTGCCAGCAGCGGACTTTTTTCCCGATTACCCGGAAGACCGCTAAAGGTTAATTTTGCCACACAGGCTTGTGTCAAAGTGGCACCTCTTGTCGCGATAAATCAGCGATAGACGCGTTGACCGACTGAAGGCTGTATCTTGACCAGATGTTCGAGTAACATACGAGCATGAACATGCAAAACCCCCCCCCCCCACTCCCGGAGCTCTTTCGCTCCAGGCTACGATTTTGGACGAGATAGTCGGCTCGCAAGCGGCGCAAGTGGTCATAGACGAGCTGGGACTCGTCATGGCTACACACCTCGGTTCCAAGCGAGACCGGAATGAAGATCGCATTGCAGTTGCGCGTATCACGGCACCCAATACAGAAATGTACACAGTCGCTCTCGTCTGTGATGGTGTCGGTGGCTCGGAGTCGGGCGACCAAGCCGCGGCGCTTGCCATTGCTAGCATCATCATCGACCTCGCACAGCAGCAGGGGCACCCTTCTTTGAAGGAACTAGCCGTTACACTTGTTAAGCGAGCCGACGAGCTTGTCCGAAGGGAGCTTCAGGGGCGCGGTGCGACAACTCTGGTGATGCTCCTTGCCTCGGCGAGCGGGTATCTTGTCTGTGCCAACGTAGGCGATAGCCGAGCGTACAGCTGGGATCCAAGTTCGAGCAAATTGGATCAGGTCACGATTGACGACACGATTGAGAACGAGCTGAAGGACCTGCCGGGCAACCCCGCAGCACTAATCAAGGCGCATGGATTACAAGGTCGGCTCTCTCAAGCGATTGGTGAGACAGGAAGAAGTGCTGACGAACTGCGCATCCAGACATACACAAAGGAGCACTTTCGTCTCGGCGCGGTGCTGGGTTCAGACGGCTTATGGCGCGCAGCAAGGGACTTCGAGGCCACTGTGGCGAAAGCAACCACGCCGATCGATGCCGTTCGCAGGGCTATCGCTCTTGCAAATTGGGTAGGTGGCGTGGACAACGCTTCGTTGATTGTGGTCGGTGATGTGGAACGCCTGTGTGGCGACCGACAGGCCCAGGTTTCTGCCGGTCGACGGCAAATGGAAATCGCCTTGTGGTCGGCGTCAATCAAGGTCAAGATCCTTACGAGAAATTGGATAGTTGAAGCCAAGCCCGCTGAGACACGTGGCAATCCGGAAAAGCAAAAGAGAAACTCAAATAAGAAAGAGCCTCGGAAGGCCGTAAACAAGTCACAGCTAAAACTTAAGACGGTAGATTTCAAAGAGGCGAGGCCGAAAATTGAAGTGACGATCAACGAAGAATCATAGACGAACGAATAAGTCTAGTCGAAAAGGAACGGGAGCTAGGGGTGAATCTGCCATCGCGATACAAGACTCTGACGAAGAGCGTACTGGCAGGAGGATTCGGAGCTGTTATTCCACTCGAGGATACATTCCTCCGAAGAGTCGTTCTGTTGAAGGTAATTCTGGACGCAGCAAACAACGCTCAACTTCAGAACGAACTCAAAGGCCTTTGCAAGGCCCGGTCTCGCCATGTCGTCGAGGTCTATGACGTCATTGCGAATGAAAAAGGTGAAATCACGGGCATCGTTATAGAGCGTCTCCGTGGCCGAGACTTTTCGGCGTTTCACAAGGAGGCGGCGAGCAATCCGAAGGCCTACCTCAAGATTCTTTATCAGCTTGCATGCGCTCTTCGCGACTTGCATGCTGTTGGAATCATTCACCGCGACCTGAAACTCGACAACTTCAAAGAATCTGCCGCTGGCGTCGTCAAGCTGTTCGACTTCGGCATATCGTCACCGGACGGCGGGTACACGACAAAGCAAAACAAAGGCACTCTCACTTACGCAGCCCCGGAGCTGTATGTGCCAGGAGCAACTATTACGGCGGAGATGGACATCTACGCCCTAGGCGTGTGTGCCTGGGCACTTTCCAGCCCCAAGTTCCCGGCGCAGTTGTTGGAGAAGCCACCGCAGACATCCGGACGAGTCCAGTCCATCAGTACCGTGATGCCAACCGCTGACAAGCATGCTGATGGTCTTCACAAGGATGTTGTCGACTTGGTTGACGCGTGTCTTGACCCGCAGCCAAAGAATCGTCCGTCAGCAGATCAGATCAGCTCGGTATTGGCTAAGCACCTCAGCCGGAACAAGCACCGTGGTCTCTTTGTGCAAGGCACTCAAAAAGTGTTTGAGCTGTCTGCGAAACACCCATTGGTCACGCTGGAGATTGGCACGTTGGGGAAATTGAAGGTGACCTATGATGGCCTTCGATTCTCAATTGCTGAGGTTGCAGGTTCAGTCAGCATGAACAACGTACCGGTCGAACCGGGCCATGTGCTCCACGAGGCGTGTGTCATTGGATTTGGCGATGCCAGTCTGGGATCGTCTAGGCAGTGGGTCACATTCTTCTCGTCACACCCGGAGGTCGTCCTATGAAGTTTAAGGCTGGCGAAGTCATCGCGGAACGGTACAGGGTTGACGCTTTCCACCTTGAAGGCGGCATGCAAGAGGTCTATCGATGCTTCGACCTTGCGTTGGAACGAGTCGTTGCGCTGAAGACGCCGCGCGAGGGAGTCATTGACAAGCGTTTCAGTAGAGGCGCACAGATGGGTGCACGCGTTGTACATCCAAATGTGGCAGCAACTCTTGACTATGTCGAGGAAGGCGCCAACCGATGCTTAGTAGAAGAGTTCATTGAAGGGAAAGACCTTGGCAGGCGGCTCGCGAGCGACTTCATCTTTCTCGACCCGTCGCTCACAGCTTGGGTCGTCCATAACATCGCTAAGGGACTTCAGGCAGCGCACAGGGTGGGCATCTGCCACCGAGATCTCAAGCCGAGCAACATCATGACGTCCACAGATGGTCACATGGACATCATCAAGTTGACAGACTTTGGCATCGCCAAGCTCGCCGAGAAGGAGTTGGAGGCTGAGATTGAGAAATTCGAGCAGGATGAGAACACCCTGACTTCATCGAGCACCCTTCTCGGAGCGGTCCCGTATTTGGCTCCAGAATGCTGGAGTGATTGGTCAAGCACTGGACAACCAGCCGACATCTGGGCACTCGGTGCAATCGCCTGCCACTTGCTGCTCGGAAAACCACCTTTCGGTGGAGGCAAAGGGGCCATCATGAAAATGGCACAGGCACAACTGGCCGGAAAGGTTGAGTTGAGCCCGCCAGAATGGTTCGGCAAACATCTGGAAACAGCGCAACTTGAGCAGGAACTATGGGCTCTGGTGCTGAATTGTCTACAGATTGACCCAGCGCTTCGGCTAAAGGCAGACGAAGCCGTACAAAGATGCGAGGCCTTGTGCTACTCGGCGACACCGAGAAAGATGGGGGTGATAGAAACCTACCCCATGACGTACGCAAATGGCAAGAAAGCTATGGCCGGCTTTATCGCAGTAGGCAGCGGCGGCTCCGCGTTTTTTCATTCCTCCGACTTCTTCGGCGCGGGAGTCAAGCCCCAGGTCGGACAGCGCGTGAACTTTGGCGTTGCGGCAGGAACGCCGAAGGAGCGTTGCTCACCTGTACTACTTCTGCAGAACCAGTAGCGCTCTGCCACCGTGTCGACTCCCCTGAGGGACTTGCTGCCGATAAAAGCGATCACTCATCCCTAGGCACCAGTCAATGTCAGCAAGCTGCATGACACCTGCCATTCGTCAGGTACATCTTCAATGACAGTAAAGGCCGAGATAAGGGCAGTCAGGTTCTAAACTTAAGCAGTCGTTATATGGTAAATTCCTCCGGCATCTGAATGCCCGCTATCTGATCTCATGACCATGAGGTCACTTTGTGCCATTAGCAGAACTTGGCTTTCCCTGTTAGATTAGGCTTTGTAGTGGGACATCTCGAAAACATATGGGCGATGCAGCCATGAAGATAGACATACACACGCATACAAAAAAATGTAAGTCAGGTGATGCGCCTACGAGAGAAATTTCTCCAGCAGATTTTTGCGAAATGATTCTGTCTACGGAGGTCAGAATCGTTGCGATCACCAATCACAATGTATTCGACTTGGATCAATTCGAGAAGATCGAAGCCCGCTTGGGTAAGGACACGCAAGTCTGGCCTGGAATCGAGCTTGATATCCTTAACGGCGAATCGAGAGGTCATTTGTTGGTTATCGTTTCACCGAAGTCGGCGAGAGATTTCTCTGCAGCAGTCGGCGAACTAACTAAGGATTCCACCCCGGACAGTTTTACAGCAACGATTGAAGATGTTTTGGAAAAGTTCGACGTACTCAAGCCACTGTACATTGCCCACTACAAGCAGAAGAAGCCAAACCTTTCTGACGAAGTGCTCGAGATACTGCTGGCGAAAACTAAAAAACCGGAATGTGTAATCAAAGAGGTGACCAATTCGATTTCGGCAGGCATATTTATTTCACACGGGCACTCTTCAATTTACGGGTCTGATATTCACGACTGGGCGAAGTACGAAGAGCTTTCTCACGACCTGCCTGACCTTCGGCTTCCAGTCGATAGTTTTGAGCATTTTTGCCTGCTGCTAAAAAAGGATCCGACGACCATCAACACGGTGCTGGATAGAAAGACACCCGAGGATCTTGTTCTGAGTCCTTTTGACGATGGCTCGATGCTGACAATCAAGGCATTCAACGATATTAATGTTTTTTTTGGGCCGAAAGGAACGGGTAAAACTTGCATTCTGAAGGCAATTGCCAAGCACTACTCGGAGAATGGGGTCGATGCGAGAGTCTATAAATCCGCGAGTGACAACTTGGATGATATTTTCGATGCCAAAGGTAAAAGTCTGACAATCAATCTTAATGCGCATGACATCAACTACTGCACAGACGAAATCAAAGCCCTGCGGGGTGCAAGTGAGGTTGCCGTTACTAGCCTCGGCAAGTACGCAAACTATTTCAGGGTAACTAACACAAACAAGAACGCGAACAAAATACTGCTCAAGGACATTGATCCAGAGGAAGGGAGCAGCGCTAAGCGCGAATTTACCGAATTTAACGCGGCAGCGAGAACAGCTGCGGAATTTATAAAATTTCTGGATGAGAACCCTTCAGTGAGAAAAGAACTCGACGAAAAGGAGCTCACGGAAGTTACCCGAATCCTGTCAGGGCTACTGGAACGCCTACACAAGAGGGAGTGGACAAGCTTTTCAGGTTGGAAAGAGATTGTATTGCTGAACTCGGCGATCAAGGCTTTTCGCATACAGATAGAACGAAAAACGGGAAAACCAGCCAAACCGACAACAACAGGTTTTCATGACTACGCGCTGAACCGCATTAAGATCGAGGTCAACGCCGCCAAGATCGTTAAGAGCGTAGACACAGAGATTCCCGTGCAGACTGAGATTGTTGGTAGTCTCGGCTCGAATAAGGGAGATTTGCAGTTTCTGACGGAGTTTAAGTTCCAAACCGGCGATATTACGGACGGTACTCTAGTGAGCCTATCGGGGATAAATAAAGGGCCAAAGAAGAAGTTCGTCAATTGTGTCAGGAAGGTACTTAAGCACGCCTATACTGATGATCTGTTTCAGCACATTTCCGAACTCAATATGATCGAGGATGCGGAAGATATCAAAACGGTTCATGAGTTACTTCTGTTCAAAAGATACTTTGCGCTAGACGGGCAGGTCTATTTGCCGTCGAGTGGTGAATCTTCGATGGTCATGTTGCAGAAAGAGCTGGGAGCGGACAAAGAGGTATATATACTGGATGAACCAGAGAGGAGCTTGGGCAATGAATATATTAGCGATGTTATTGTGCCGCTGATTAAGGAACGCGCGCGGGCAGGCAAGAAGGTGTTCATTTCAACGCACGATGCAAATATTGCTGTGCGGACCCTCCCTTACAGCTCGGTTTACCGGTGCCATGGGCAAGCGGGATATAAAACCTATATCGGCAACCCTTTCACGAATAATTTGGTGAATCGAGACGATGTGGCTGATCAGCTTGATTGGAAAAAGATCAGCATGAGAACCCTTGAAGGCGGAGAAGAAGCATTTGGAGAGCGAGGAAAAATCTATGGAAACAATTAAGGCGACTGTGGAAAACCTTGATGACAAGTACTTCATCAAGATTAAAATCGGAGACGAGGAAATCAGTATTCCAATGTCTGAGGACAAGCCGAATGAGGTAAAGAGCGCGTTCAACAAAATCATAACCCAGATCAAGGCCGGAGAGTTCCAGATCAAACTCGATGAAGTTGGAGAAGATTTGTTCTCTCTGGTTGCTAATGAATATCTCACCCAACTGAATCGCGAGATCCAAGAGGTCTGCGGTGAGATGAAACAATACGGTTTGGTTTAAGATTTGTTACGAATTATGACTTGCGGCTAGTTTCATCACAAAGAGACGAAGATCATGCAAGCAGAACAAAGCGCTGCACTCGACGTTGACAGGCCACTGCCTTGACTGCAATGGGTCGGGAGTACGCATTGGCAATTTTAGGAAGCAGACCTTCCAGTAGGCCGCGCCGACAACCATTCCAGAAAATTCCGAAGGTCCGGTAAGGCCTGATAACCTGACTGTCCTTTTCTCGGCCAAAGTTGCCGGAAGGTCAGCACCCGAGGAGCATCAGCATTGGAATGCGAAGCTGTCAGCGCAAATCCATAGAATTCTGCACACGCTCAACCTACCAACTGAGCCGTCTTCGGATCATAGACCACTTCGGTAATCGACCCATCCCGAATGCGCTGAACCGCTTCGTCAATCACCTGGAGCGGCACCAGGAACCATTCCCTCGGCTTCACCGGATTTTCGAAGCGATCTTCGATGGTCAAGTCGAGCTGTGCTGCGCCGAACAAGCGGTGGAAAATGTTTTCTAGCTTGGTGCGGTTCAGATTGTGCAGCTTGTAGGTGGCGACCACCTCCACGTCGGCCAACAGATAGGTGGCATCCTTTTCTGCGCCTGCAATACGGGTCTCCACCTTGCCGCCAGTCACGCCGATCTTGTGGATCAGCTCGCGGTACTCGGCGACAAATGGATGGCTGGAGAGGCTGCGCAGTACGTAGATGGTTCCGGTTTCAATGTCGTCTGATTCTGGCGTATCGCCAAAAAGCGGGCCATCGTCCTTGCGGATAAGGCGACGACCCACGGGCGTGTTCCCGTCGGGATAGAGCGAGCGCGAAAGTGAGCGCAGCAACAGGTTGCTCTCGGTATGGTTATCAAAAATGACGCGCAGTCGTGGGTTGTCGCGTCCATCTTTGGTCTTAGTGCCCTCATGCATTTCGGCCACGTAAGCTATCTGGCCGCCTATGATGAAGAAATCTCCCAACTCAATACTGGCATTCTTGACGAAAGGCTTGGTCATCCATGTGCCAGCCTTGAGACCAACTTCAGCTTCGACGAACAAAGACTTGAAGTGATCAAAGTCCTTGCAGGGCGTGCGGTTGGCAATTTCTTCAGCCGCCTTGATTTCGACGTAGGGACGTACATGGCGCAGCACGGTGATGTTGCTCTGGCCGGCAGGTTCCGTGTCAATACCCAACTCGGCCAGCAAGGTGTCTTCGTCCATGTCATCCACATCTACCTGAACCGCTGCCGCACCAGACAACAGGCCTGGGCCATCCAACTCAGCCAGCAAAGTTTGCGCTTCCGGCAATTTGCGTAGCTGATCCAGCCGCACGGCATACAGGCGCTCGAAGATGTCACGGCCCTCGCCATGCAGCGGGGCGCGACCATGCGCTTGATGAAAGCGCATGATGTCCTCAAAACCCGCGATGATGCGTTCCTCGCGCGGGGTTCGGCTGGAAACCTTGAGTGGGGTGACTTCTACTCCCAGCGCATCCAGCAGCTCGTCATCGTCCATCTCAGCCATTGCCGGATTCTCCTTGCGCCTGTGCCGCCTTGGCCTGCGCACGGTAGCGCGCCAGCGCAGCCACGCCTTCGGCCATGCGCTTTTCCCATGCGTCGGCTGAGTTGATGTCCGGCAGGCGGCCACGCTCGTTCTTGAACTGCAAAGCGCGTTTTGCCAGCTCACGGGCTTCGTCCTCGGGGATGCTCACCTTCTTGGCGGCAATGCTGGCCTGCACCTGGCGCAGCGATTTCTCATCCATCGCTTTCGCCAACACCGCATAGGCCGCATCGAAGGGGTTGATGCGGTCGATCAGGTCAATGTCCAGGTCGCGCACATTGATAAACTTGCGCACCCCATCCAGTAATGCCGTGCTGCCTTGCGCCGTGCTGCCGTTGGCATCTGCCTGAGCCAGGGCCAACTTGGCCTGCTGGGTGATGTTCATCGCAGCGATAGCGTGCTGTCGAATAGCCTCTTGGTCAGTATCGCTCAAGTCCGGGTAGCGCTCGCGCACGATCTTGCCCATGTGCAACTGGGTCAGCTCTTCTGGTAGGGTGTTTTCTTTGTCGAACAGGCCGCGCTCCAGCACGGTTTTGTCCTGCAAGAAACTGGTGACGACTTCGTTCAAGTCTTCCTTGCATATCCGCGTAGCCTCCGGGCTTTGTGGCGTTATCAGGCCATTGATTTCCACATGAATCTGGCCGGTGTCCGTGTTGACTCCGATGTTGTGGCCGCCGTCCTTATAGCCTTCCTCGCCGTAATCAAAGCCATCCTTCGGGCCAGTGTTTTTGGGCGTGAACTCATAGCGCGGTGCCAGCACCTGCTCCATCAGTAGGCTGGCAGAAATGGCCTTGAGCATATCGTTCACCGCTTCGGCCACGGCGGCTTGTTCGGCTGCGGGTTCGGCGATCAGGTTGGTGAAGCGCGACCGCTCCTTGCCCTCGGCATCACGAGTGGCGCGGCCAATGATCTGCACGATTTCGGTCAGGCTGCTGCGGTAACCAATGGTCAGTGCATGTTCGCACCATATCCAGTCAAAACCTTCCTTCGCCATGCCCAGCGCGATGATGATGTCCACATGATCGCGGTTGTTCTTCTGCGCCGGGTCTTTTAACGCAGTAAGCACTTTGGAGCGCCTGGCCGGATCACTGTCATCCACTAGGTCAGCCACCTTCAGCGTGCGACCCTCCTTAGTCTTCACCAGATGGAAGCCGGTAGCCGGATCAACGCCTTCCCATTTGCCCAAGCCGTGCATGATTTCATCCACCTCACGTTGCTTGTCTTTGAGGCTTTCGCGGGCATTCACATTGGGAATATGGACGATGGTTTTCAACGCCGGATCCAACACTTTGGTGACGGCATCAACGTAAGCGCCAGTGTAGAAGAAATAGCCGATGTCCAGCGATTTGAGCCATTGGTAGCCGTTGAGCTGTTCGTAGTAGGTGTAAGTGATCGTCTCGAACTTGGCCTCATCTACAGGCCCCAACACGGCCTCGCTGTCGCCTCGGAAGTAAGACCCGGTCATGGCCACCAGATGCACCTTGTCGCGGACTATGAACGCGCCCAACTGACTGCCCAGCACGTTGTCTGGGTTGCTGGAAACGTGGTGGAACTCATCGATAGCGATCAAGCGGTTATCGAACGCCTGAACGCCAAGCTCTTCCACCGCAAAGCGGAAGGTGGCATGGGTGCAGACCAACACCTTATCGGTGCTATCCAGAAACTTGCGCACCGCGTCCACCTTTGACTTGGCCACGCGCGGCTCGTCCACGCCAGGGGCGTTGCACAGGTTCCACTGCGGCGCGACCTGCCAATCCCAATAGAAGCCGTACTGGCTCAATGGTTCATCGGCAAAGCTGCCGCCAATAGAGCGCTCCGGCACCACGACGATGGCCTGCTGCAAGCCCTGGTTGTTGAGCTTGTCCAGCGCGATGAACATCAGCGCGCGGGATTTGCCCGATGCCGGTGGCGATTTGATCAGCAGATACTGCTCGCCGCGCTTGGCATAGGCACGCTCCTGCATTTCGCGCATTCCCAGAGCGTTGGCCTTGCTGGAAGCGCCAGTACGCGCCGTGGTGATGGACACCGACGGCACGGTGTAAGCATTGGTGGGATTGGCCGGGTTGGTCACTGTGAATCGTCCTCCGTAGATATGTCGTCGCCTGCCAGTTCGCGCTCAATCTGCTCGATGCTGGGCAAGCTGGTTTGCAGTTCGGCGGGCAAGGATTCGAGCAATTTGTATTCGGCAATGCCCATAGGCTGGGTCTTATCGCCCAAGGTATATTCGGCCACGACCTTGTTTTTGCTCTTGCACAGCAACAGGCCAATGGTTGGGTTGTCATGCTCGCTTTTAACCTGACGATCCACTGCGGTCAAATAAAACCCAAGCTGGCCCAAGTGCTCGGGCTTGAACTTGCCGCCCTTAAGTTCGATCACCACATAGCAGCGCAGCTTGAGGTGATAGAACAGCAGATCGATGAAAAACTCGTCGCCGCCCACGTCCAGCAGCACCTGCCGCCCGACGAATGCAAAGCCCGCACCTAACTCCAGCAGGAACTCGGTGACATGCTTCACCAAGGCGTTTTCGATCTCGCGCTCCTGCGCCTCGTCGGTAAGACCCAGAAAGTCGAAGCGATACGGATCTTTCACCGACTCGCGGGCCAGATCAGATTGTGGTTTGGGCAAACTTGCCTCGAAGTTGGTGACTGCCGTGCCGCTACGCTCCAGCAACCGAGTTTCGATTTGCATCACCAGTATGTTGCGCGACCAATTGTGCTCGATGACTTTGGCGGCGTACCAGCGGCGCTCTTCCGGCGTGTTCAGCCTGTCTAACAACACTACGTTATGACCCCAAGGCAATTGTGCAACAGCTTGTTGCACAAATTCAGAATCCGGCCACGCCTCGGCAAAAGCGCGCATGTATTTGAGATTGCGCGGCGAAAATCCCTTCATCTCAGGAAAGGCGGTACGCAAATCATGCGCCAGCCGCTCGATCACCTTCGCGCCCCACCCTTGGCTTGCCTGCCGCGCCAGAATGTCGCGCCCGATTTGCCAGTACAGCAACACCAACTCACGGTTGACCGCCAGCGTGGCGCGCTGCTGGGCGTTGTGGATACGGCCTTTGAGATCGGCCAGCCAGTCGGCATAGCCTTCGGGGGGCGTGGTCAGACTGATAGGCTTGTCGCTCATGCTTTCTTCCCCCCCGTTGTCCTCAAAGCGGGCTTGGCCTTGGCCGCTGCCGTCATCTTGGTATAAAGCTCAAACAATTTTTCCAGCCGCTCGGTATCGTTCTTGAAACGGCGACCGATGTAAATGCGCTCCAGCACTTCGTCGTTGCGCTCGTGGGCATGGCGCAGATTGTCGGGCATGTTGTCCGGGTCGTACAGGTCGGCGATGGTGGCGGGGAAATGCGCTTCGCGCGCCAGCAGGATATTTTCGGCGCAGGCGGTTAGGTCGGCTTTGTTCTGTTCGGTGAGCAGCGGCACGGGGGAAGGTGTTCCAGCCGAGGGTGTTGGAGTAGCGATAGCGCGTTTCTAGCTTGCCGCAGACCGCCGCAATCCACACCAAATGCAGACGGGAGCCAATAAGGGAAAACACCCAAACGGGAGCATCGTATGTTGCCAGCGCAAGATTGCTGATGACTGCTGTTGGCGGGAAAAGATCAACGGGCAAGTACTCCCGATGTTCTGAAGAAACTGAACCGACCGCGATTGTTCTTTCCTTTGACTGTCCCGCTAAATAAACAAACCGGTGATGCTTGCCTGCGAACTCTCGGGTTGAATCGAGGGGACTTTGCGCCCTGAAAGCCTGTACCTCTGCCAGACGGCGCGAGATTTCAGGAACGTTCCGTGCGGCCAATGCTTCATCATCCTCGATCCAAAGGCATGCTCTCTGCTTACCATTGATCAGCTCCTCTGAGCCGACGTATTTCCGGACGAATTCTGCGACTTCAGGAGCCTTAGAGACAAGCCTATCGGCTTCGTCCAAGCTCATTATTAGATGACCACCGTCCCTTGGCATACTTCCAGTGAGCATCTTTGGAAGTGCCGACAGAGGCTCTGGATTGGTGTCAACAAAGACTGTTTTACCAGGGGTCAACACCTTGAGGATGTTGGGCACGCTGGTGTAGTGCATGCCCAATGCGCCGCGCTCTTCGTCGTCGGCCACGGCCTGGATCATGCTGCCGAAGATGTCGGGGTTGATTTGTTGCCAGTTCAGATTGCCTGCGTGTATCAGGTAGGTGCGCGCCATGCGGGTGAAGCGCGGCACGCAGGTAGCGCCTGCGAACAGGCCGCCATTCACATAGGGGAAGCCATTGGCCCAGTTCGGCAAACGGGGCTGGGCGTGGGTGCGATCACCACCCTTGATGTTCATGGCGCGGAAGATGGCTTCCATCACTTCATGGGTATTGGCGCCATCGCGCTCGCTCATTTGCTCTACGGTGTGGGTGAACATGCCCTCGCCGTTGAAGATGTCGGTGTCTTCGGCAAAGAAACAAAACACCAGCCGCGCCATGAAGTGATTCATGTCGGCGCGCCGCTCGTCCTTGGCCCACTCCGGGTTCTCGCGCAGCAGTTCGACGTACAACTTGTTCAGCCGCGCGGTGGCGCGCACGTCGATGGGATTGTCCCTGATCTCCTTGATGGTGGAGATGCCCGCCAGCGGCAGAAAGAAGCCGAAATGGTTGGGGAAGTCCGTATAGGCGCAGGCGATGGTTTCGCCACCGGCCAGCTCTTCGGCCTCAAGAGTTTGCCCGTCGGTGGCGAGGATGAACTTGGCCTTGGCTTTTGTAGTGGCCGGGCTGGCACGCAAAGCCGTGAGGGTTTCGCCCACGGTGCCAGCATCACATACGGCGATATGGACGTTGTTGCGCTGGAGCACGCCGCCAGGCACATCCGAGGCATTATTGTTGCCAGTGCGCAGGCGCTTGAGTGCCGTGTCCTTATTGCCGAAAGCGGCCAAGAACGCGAACGGAAACTCCGCCGCGTCGAAGGGCTGAAGGGCCAGGTCCGAAATGGCTTCTTCGATTTCTACTGCATTCATGGGGCATCAGATCGGAAGAGCGTCGTGTAGGGAAAGAGTGTAGATCTCGGTGGTCGCCGTATCATTAAAAAAAAA
>FZPX01000024.1_pt1 | contig 15385 bp, 20 predicted proteins | sample 1534791 | NCBI WGS metagenome assembly FZPX01 (sample SAMEA104161951, study PRJEB21768) | metagenome | biome: subterrestrial habitat; feature: phreatic zone; material: underground water | place: France | collected 2016-06-01 | depth 60 m | reverse complement strand
GCTTTGGCCCAAACCTCATCCGGGTTGGTGTTGGCGAAGAGGCCATGCAGCTCGGCGGGTGTCGGAGCGTTTTTCATAAATGAATCTGCTTATAACAACCTGCGCCGTTGCGGGTTGGCTGAATTATTGGTGGGCTGTGAGTGACTCGAACACTCGACCAACGGATTAAGAGTGTCTTTAACAGGCAAACTTTACAACACTATATACAGCAATACAAGCACTTCCAGCCTGTTGCAACACTTCAAACCCGCATCGTAGCACTTTATCGTTGACGCTCTGTAGACAACAAAACGCCCAACTCAAAACCTGAAATGCATGACGGCGGGCTAACGCCGCTAAATTCAAAAGCATCTTATTGGCGCCGGGCGGATGAAGCTGCCCGGCGCGTTGTCGCGCTATGCGCGGCCTCGTTTTTTTTGCCTCACGGTACAGCACTCCGTATGCATTTTTCTGCATCGCTCCTTCCTTGTCCGCCCTTCAAAACCCAGATAAGAAAATCGTGCCAGGCTTCGCAGAACGTGAGCATAAAGATTAAACATTTATCCCTCCCGTTCTAAGCGCGAAGCCTGGCACGATTTTCTTATCTGCCAAAAGCGGGCGAACAACTCAGGAGCGATGCAGAAAAAAAACGAACACGGAATCTGCACCGTGAGGAAATCAAATTCGGGCTCGCAATCTAGGAATGATGGATTTTTTAAGACGAAAGGAAACACCATGAAAACAACAGAAAGCATGAAAACGAAATACCAGGTAATTGCCAAACACGCAATAACACACACACCTATTTTATTTGCTGAATACAAAACCCTCGATGTTGCACACTCGGAAGCTTACGGACTTCATAGAATCGGAATTGATGGGGAAATCCTAGTTGTCAGCTACTACTACGAATCAAATAACATAAATGGGCTAACAATAATGAAGTGGAAACACAACGAAGAATTACCAACACCGAAAGGAATATAACATGAGCAGACCAAAGAAAAATGTCATGCAAGAGCATGCCGCAATCGCCGAGGTGAAATTGATACCGCTGCATCTGATCGACACCTTGCCGCAACTGCGCAAGGAGTTCGACCAGGAAAGCATCGAGGAGCTGGCCACCGACATCAAAGAGCACGGCCTTTTGCAGCCGATCCTGCTGAATCCGGTCAACGACCGGTTCCAGGTAATCGCAGGCGAACGCCGGTTAAGAGCGGTCACGTTGAACGGTTCAACCGGAATACCAGCACTGCTAGTTAAAACTGCACCGGAAAATACAATCCTGATGCAACTGGCGGAAAACATCCAGCGGGAAAACCTCAGCCTGGACGAAGAATGCAATGCCATCGTATTGCTGTACGAAAACATGGGAAGCCTGGCCAAGGTCGCGAAAACGGTCAGAAAATCCGTTCCCTGGTGCAGCAAGCGGTTTGCGATAACACAAAATAAATTGCACTTCACCGCAAGGGCATTGCTCGAGGAGGGAATCACCGAAGACATCGAACTACTGAAAGCGTTATCCAGCCTGATCGAATTAACCGGTTGGACAACCGGCCAAGAATGGATAAAGAAAATCACCCAAGGCGAAGCTGGCAGAAACGAAGTGCGCGCAGCGCTGAAAATCGCCAAGGAAGCGGACAAAGCCGAGAAAGAAAAACAGGCTGCCAGAACCGAAAAAACTTCGCATGCGAAAACCAAAGAACCGCCCCCGCCACCGGCCTGGACAATCAACGATGCGATGAACGATCTGTGCGATACATTGACCTACATTGACAATGATTTAAACGCAACCGAGCTGCTCGATACCTGGACAGACGAACAAATAAGACTGATAGAAGAAAGACTCTGCCAAGCTGTGACGACCGGCGCAGGAAGCGAAGGCTTCAAGACTATTTCCGACCTGGTATTGAACGGAGTTCACAGAACGAACTACACCAAAATCGACTTGCTGGCCATGATAATCGGCTATAAAGACTTGCCGTACACCTGGCCGGCATTCCTGGCACAGTTGCAAGTGCCGAGAGAAAAAGCTTAAACTTGACCATCTTTGAAAGGAAACACCATGAGCGAAAATATAGAAAATCTGATGCTGGAACACATGAAGAAGATTCAAGCGGAATTATCCGGCATCCGACAAGACAGCGCGGAAATAAAATCGAGACTTTCTAGCATCGAAAGCGGTATTGCTCGAATTGCACGAGAAGAAGCCGGAAACTATGGCGAAATCATCGAAAACCGTCACATGTTCGACAAGCTGGCCGAGCGTGTTGGACGAATCGAAAAACGCCTGGAAATAGCGAACGGTTAATGACCGATAAAGCAAAAAGCCCCTTCGGGGGCTTTTTTGTTGTCCACAATTTTTGTGAATAAGGCTGGGGATAAATCGCTGTAAGCCTTGCTGCACAAGGTCAAATACGCTGTGCCTCAATAAAAAGCAATACTTCGGATGATGTGCTGTTTTTCTTTTTGCCGAGCGACCAGCCGAACAAGCGCGATTCAGCTTCATCGTTTTTTTGCTCTTCAAGTCCAGCAAAAACAACGACCTCACCGGGCTTGATCGTGAGTTGACTGGATACCGTTCGTTGAAGCAATGTCGGGCTGTTGTTCACGCCGGTGGTTGTGGCCACGAAGCTGGATAATTCCTGCTGAACGTTCAAATCCACCACATCCTGGCGCACATCCGGTTGAACGGTGAATATTGTTCCACTCTGCCGGTATTCGACAGACTGCACGGCATTGCCGTTCTTGTCTTGGCTGACCGAGCCAAGCACAGGCACCTGCTGGCCCACGCTAAACTTTGCTTGTGCACCTGTACGGACGCGAAGCATCGGGCGGCTGATGCTCTTGAATCTTCCGTCCTGATCAAGCACGGATAACACGGCATCAAGGTTGGCCGATGCAAAATGAAACTGCGGTGCACCAGATAACATGCTGCCTGCCGTCATGCTCATATTGAGCAGCTTAGCCGCGATCTGAACGGCGCTGCCTTGCCCCTGCGTTGTGCCGACCTCGTACACAGCAACACGCAGTATTACCTGCGCTTCAGCCGTGTCGAGATCAACGAGCAGCTTCCGCAGACGTTCGCAGTTAGCCGGCATGCACTGATAGGCGAGCTGATCCGGCGCCGACCTGTCCACCTGGGCAGACGCCGCACCGTCAACTTCAGATTGCTTGCCAATCGACGCCTGAAACTCCGGCGTTGATTGCATACCGCGTTTTCCGAGCTGGTGCGCGTCAGCTACCTTGGACAGAATATCCGAAAGGTATTTAGCCGAACGGTTGCGCGGCCGGAAAATCAGTAGCTCTTCATCTTCCTTGGTACGCTTACGCACCAGGAGAATGCTACCTTGCTGAACCAGCTCGAAACCACGCATTTCAAGCAGCTCGCGCGTCATCGAATCGACCTGGTCCTTGTCGAGCTTCAGCCAGTTAATTGAAATAGCGTCACCGTTCAACAGTACCTCGGCATCGAGCACAAAAGACCTGCTGAGCACATCGCCATAAACAACCCGTGCCAAATCAGCAATACGAATTTCATTAAGCTGCATTGAATATGTTGCTGCATGACTCAAGGAAGGCATTAACAGCACCGCCAACAAGAAATATTTCGTCATGGCAGCACTGCCCCTTTATTTATATTTAATGCCGTCCAGGATGTTGCATAGCCACCTTCTGGAAGCTGCACCTCAACACCGAAAGTTGAAATTTTGTAATTCGGTGGCTCTACCAGGAAGCGCACTTTACCAGCAGCATTTTGAATCATCACTGTAATGACAGTATCGTGCTGATAAAACCCAATAACGCGCCAATCATCAACTACGACAGGACGTGAAGGTTGTGAAACAGGTACACCAGCAACAAGATTTGAAGATACAGCGGCAGTAGTTGCATTTTGTTTCTCCATGGATACAGGATGCAGAAATTTCCAGACGAAATAAAAGCCGGTGCAGATCAACACCAGGGCGAGCGGTATGCCGATCTTGAACAACGATCCATGCAGGATGCTGCCGCGATTATCCGGATTGCTTTCTTTCGCATCAGCGTCACCGGCGTTGTGCTGGCTATGCGATTTGTAAAGCGGAAAATAATCCGGACTGTAGAAACGCGGCGGCAACGTCCGGATGAAATCGCTCTTGTTTGTGCTGCCTCGCTGGAAAATATGGACGATGTAGCTCTTGTTGCTGCCGAGCTTGGTATTTTTTATCATCCGATAAGTTTCTTGAACCACATCGCGGATGTTCTCGTTGATGTCTCGAATGCTTTGCGTGATGAGCGCTATCTCGCATGTCAGGCCAGTTTGCGGATGCGTCATATGACCGTGCATGCGCATGAAGTTCATCGCACGCGGATGGATATCGCCGCGTTTTTTCCAGAAACGCCAGATTTCATCGAGAGCAACCAGATCACCTGGCTGAATGAATGACTCAACGCCTTGTTCCTGATCGGTGTCAGTTCGCCAGAACTCAGGCTTTTCTACTTCAACATGCTGAACCTGGACAAGCGTTCCTATCTGTTCCTGTGGAATGCCTTCCTGATAAAGCACCTGACACATGGCCTCATAGTTGAGACCTGCGATATTGGATACAACACGCCTGCCTTGCCGGAGAGAAGGGAGAATTACGTTAACTACAACTTCGTAGGATTTACCGGCACGCGGCAGGCCGACATACGTTTTAACAGCCACCGTTAATTCCGCTCTACAACACTGCCAATGCGAGTTATTCTTTTTACTCGAACATTATCCATTCCCATTTCATCACGCATTTGACGCGCACTGTTTTGAGCTTCATTCATGTTTTTTGTAGAGCCTACAACCTGTGAAGCAGCTCCAACAGTCAGAATAAAAAACTCGGATATTTTTTCCCGCACACCCGTTTTATGATTAACAGCGTCACCCGGGAAAAACGACTCCCATTTTTTGTACCACGGCTGCTCAGAATTATAATGAGACATAAACCCTCCTACCTATCCAATCAACGGCAAACGACGAATCAAGAAACGTGCGACCGCTGCTGATAGAAGCAGCGGAACGCCATAATCAAGCGCAAAAAAATCCAGAAACCACCATACGCCGGAATCCATGCCACTGAATGCAGCACTAAGAGACGCAACACCGATGTGAGGCGCGATCAAACTTATAGCCGCAGGTATAACAAACGCCATGACCGCGAATATGCCGGTCAAGATCACGAACTTGACTACGACGCCGCGAAATATCCAGGAAACTAAAGGTGCAAGTATTGCCAGCATGGTCATGCCCTCAAGACGATGAACAGCGCCATGATCGTAAAGACCACGATCATCGAGCTGTGGATAGCAGCCGCATGATTGTTGAGCAAAGCGCAATGAGACGATAGTTTATGAGTGCCCAAGCCGAGATTAGATAAATCCATAGACGGCTCAGGGCATACCGATGCATGCGCCGGTAAGCTCCAGGAAAGCAAGCCGGCGAATGTAGTACCCCAGCCTGGCATTTCAGTGTCAGCGGGTACAGCAGGATCGTTTACTGTTGTGGTGTTAGACAAATCGCCATGCAGGGTGTCAAGCTTGGTGCCAATAGGTATAGCAGCCGCCGCAGGTTCACCAGTGCGAGCATAATCAGAAGGAAAATTTACTGGTGCAGTTGATGTGGGATTAGGCGTAATCGTACCAGGCACACCGGGCACCAAAGTAGAGCCTCCGTTCGAAGCAGGAACAGCAGGATTCAGCGAACCGGCAACAGATGATCCAGAAGAACTCACCAAGTTACCACCGGAATCAAGAACAATCGTTCTGACTTCAACATAAGTGTTCCCGCTTGCATCGGTCTTTTGCGTGGATTGCGTGATCGTGGTACTTCCATCCGAATTGGCAACAGCAGTAATTGAAGTCGGATTACCACCAGAATTAGTGCCAACCATGCTAACACTATCGTTCGCCGTTGTAGTTGTTCCAGGAACAGCGGAAACCGTACCGTACAAGTCACCGACATAACGGGAATAAGCATTGCCCTGACGCACCCAATCCTGACGGTTGTCTTGAGCCAAGCGCGAATTGCTTAAAACACAAGTTGAACCAGAAACAGTATATCCAGCCGGACAAAAATACATTTCAAAAAAAGAAGCAAAACCGATAACGTTACCTAAACTCGAATTGGTAACTTTACAATAAAGCATACCACCAGCATTAATAAAACTCACTGAACTTCTAGGCCACGTAACGAAATAATCAGGCGGCTGTTGTAATCGATCATAAGCCCCTAGACAAACATCAAGTGGATTCCCGACATATTCGCCAGCGGTACACCACATGGTCACACAATACTGAAGCGTAGTCTGAGCAGTTGACGGAGCATTTGTAGGCAAAGGCACTATTGCCGCAGGATGTAATACCTGATCCTGTAACGGTATCGCAACAGCCGAACCATCGGGCGCAGTAAATTTCATGTACAACAGAGCACCGGCACCAGCAACTGCGATACCGATCCCAACCATATCAGCAGCCGTTAAAGTAAATCCGGAAACAGATGTAACCGCCAAGGCAATGGGAACCAGAGGAACAAAAGCATATGACCTAGACGGAACAACACACATCCATATCACAAGAAAAGGAAGCAAACCACGCGCTATTATTTTTCGCATGCGAAAAATATTAATCATCTGACATACCCTTGATAATCGCCCAACCGCAAAGCTGGCCAAAGGCGAACATGAGCAAATACCATCCATCCGTTGCAGACATAATCATTCCTTGGTGAAATCAGGCAAGAGGTATCACCCCCTTGCCCGGCTTGATGCTTACAGACCTTTTACGGCGTGCAAAACCATGGTCGCGCCCTTCTTGACCACGTATACGCCAACCAACAGAGCTGCCACAGCCAGAATGCCCAAAGATACATCAGCAAAGCTGATGCCAGTGGTGAGATCGGCCAGCGTTGCGGGAGGGACTGCAAAAGCGGAACCTGCTGTAGCAGCCAGTGAAGCACCAGCACCAAAACGAACTGCAATTTTACGAAACGACATTTTGATTCTCCTTACAAGAGCTGGTTTTTATCCAGCAAACCGGTATGCGACCGGCGGCGCATGCAGGGTATTTATCCCTGAATTCTTTTAATGGGGTATCCATTTCTTTTATCCTCGCCTGATGAAGTTGAGGATTGCCCCGGCATTCTTCGACAGCAGCCAGACCCCGAAAACGAACGTCATGGCGAATGACCAGAAACCGGCAGCAATGAGAGGATCGAACGGTGTAATGGGTAACAACGGAATTGCTGGGTCGCAAGCTTGCAACGTAATTGTTTTTACATATGTTGCAATGGTTGCGCCAGACGTAAACGCAACAACTGTTGTAGATAGGGTAAAACTATTAGGTGCTGTAAAAGTTACAGCAGACAAAGAAGAAATGGCTTGACCAGTCAATGACGGAAAAAAAGTATTGATTGCCAAAATAGCTTCATTGCTCGAAGCCAAACAATGCTCATGAAATACAAACCCTGTCAAAGCCATTTTCTAATCCCCCTCACGCATACGAATTCTGGTATGCGAACATTGCAGCAAGCGCTAAAAACAGAAGCCATTCCGGGGAAATTCCCCGCCACCTTCGACAGAGTTTTTCTACCCGGTTAATCAAGCGGCTTTCTTTTCGTGAGCGCGTGCCGCTTCAACCGGACGCGCGTCAATGATGATTAGCTTTTCGCCACCTTTGGTTACTTGCCGCTCGTATACCAGCTTCATCCGCAATGGATACTCGTTACGCAAAATACGCTTGATCACTTCGGAATTCGCACAACGGTTTTCCGTTGTACGGGCACCCTTGGAAGTTCCATTTTTCGTATCCAGTTCTTCCAGGATGAACATGGTTCCGGAATCAAGTTCCTTGCCATCAATTACACCGTTGAAAAAATTGACGCCGTTTACTATTGCTTCAGTTTCAAATTGCATTGCCATGGTTACTACTCCTTTCAATTTCGAGTGGCGCAGCCCCCCCGTTTTCAATAGCCATCAAGGATGTTTTGCCGAGCCTGCGCGGCACTCCCTCAACAGCAAGTTCATCAACTATGTCCGCCAATTCATCCCGGGTGCTCATATTAAATCGCATCACATGAATCAACTTGCCATAGGCTATACGACAGTAGGACTTGAGCCTTTCAAGCCCTATCTCATGTTCTTCACGCGATGTCTTTATGCGCTCTGCACCGACATTCACCAAGCCTTCACAACAGGGGTAGCAGCCAGAGAAATAGGCGCTAGGTGCGGAAATAATTTCGTGCGGTATTTCCCGATCTTGATTATGAATCTCGACTTCGAAGCGTGTCCAGATTGAGTCACGATTTCCAAGCTGCTTACCCTTTTCGTAAATGCGGGCATATTTGCCGTTGGTTCTGCGACCAACGTAGAAGGTGCGACCTGCACCAGTTGGCGTAAGCCAATCACCGGTCACCGAGTAAAGGGGCTTGCGGCCACCAGCGTTGAAGCCTTTCTCTTCGTACCACTTATGGGCATCTTCCAATGAAAACTCACCGTTCAGCGCATCAACAGCAACGTCACAGCGAGTGATAGTGGCGTCAATACTTTCAACAATGCGCCGAACACACGGCCAGTCCTTAATGATCGAACAGCCAGAACCGTTGATTGACACATAAATCTTTCCACGCTGGTTTTTACCACCCCAGGCAATAACACAGACCGGCAGAAGTTCACCCAGCTTGACTGTCTGAAAAGTAACGGAGTTCTTAAAGCCGTGCATTCCGTTGCCTTCTTCACCGCAAATCGGCATCTGCATCCACTCTTGAAGCCAAATCCTGACCATGGCACCAACGCTTTGGTCAGAAAACCCCTTAAAGGTAAAACTCAGCCAGTCAATGACAGCAGTGCCGTTTTGCATATTCATTTAAGAACCCCTTGATTTAAAAAACCTTTAACAAAACACCCTTGTTCCTGCGCGGTAACTTTCCCCCCCTGTTAGTAGCGGGGGGAACCGGCTCCGCCGCCGCGCTTACGTCCTCGCTGCTACGCAGCTGCGGGCGAGACGCGGCGGCTTGAAAACGATTGAACGCCAGTACAGCGGAGGAAAGCCCATATTTATTTGAAGTTTTAGTTATGGTACGAATGTTCATAAGCTTGGTGCTCTCTGCATCGCCATATGGTTGAGCAACGCAAGGTTGATAAGCGTGTACTTGCCGATGGAATAAGTCGGCACATAACCACGAGACATCCAGCCACGGATAACACCGTGGGAAATGCCTGTAAGCTCTGCAAACCGCTCAGATGAGATCAAAGGCAATGCCAGAGCATGAGAAGCAAGCTCTGATGAAAATTGACCGGGTACAGATGGTGCGTTCATAATCAATATCTCACTGTTGCAACACTATGCAGCACTATACCCACTAGTTAATATATCCATTACTGAATATAACCATAAAAATATAAGAGATGTCAACCACAATTGGAGAAAGAATTAGAAATGTGCGAGAAGCCTTAGGCATGGGCAGGCAAGAATTTGTCGATAAAACAGGGATACCAAAAGGAACATTAATTAGGATCGAACAAGGGCAAAATGAAGCAAAAGCAAGCACACTTACTGCCATCGCGCATGCATGGCCAGAATACGCGGCTTACCTTCTAACTGATGAACTCAGTATCAAACAGAAAAATCCAGAGGTGAGGACCCTGGCTAAGGAATTGCCGAAAGCGAAGAAGGCGAACTAATCGCACGGAAAGTCTTGAGGCGCTGGTTTAGGAGGAACAAATGAAAAGTAAGGGGCCATCCACAGAGAGAGAAAGACAAACGCTCGTAATGCTCCGAGATGCGTTGCCAGAATATGAAATCAATCCACACATGCGATTGGCAAATGTAGTCAAAGGAAGAATAAAAACAACAAGGAATATGGGGCAATATGAAATTGATTTCGTAGTATGCGATCCGATATCTGGCAACGTTATTTGCGCAATCGAATTAGATGATTCAACACACAATACAAGCGATGGACAAAGACGCGATGCCAACAAGAACACATGGCTACGAGATGCAAGAATCCAGTTAATCAGAATTCAGCAACCACATGAAGCCAGCAACATTCGATATCTAATCAAAAAATGTAGCGAGGCCGAAAAAGACAATCCAAGCCAACCTCAAGCAGGTTTCTATTACAAAACCAAACCGATTTACACAAAATCAATCATTACCACAAATAAAAAAAGATTCAAGAAATACATCACAAGTCTTGTGGCAATAGTTGCAATAGCGGGATTGATGATGTGGACGCTCAACTCTGGCGCTCAAAAAATTCTAAGCATTAGCGGAAAAAATGCTGTAACGCAGCAACAGCGCATGCAGCAGGAAAACCAGCAATGGGCAAATCAACAAAAAACAGCACAGCAAAATGCTCAAGCCGAAGCCGTCAGGCACAAACAACAGGAAATCGAACAGACAGAGGCGCAACAAAGAAAAGCAGCGCAACAGCCAAGATATGAACGCATGTTAATCAAAGGGAAACACGCCCGCGAATGCAAAAACGAAAAAGGCGAACTTGATAACAACACAGCCAAATGCATGATTGATCACTACGAAATGGTGCTGGTCAATGGCCCTCAGTAAATCCACAGACGGCTGGCTGGTAGATATTCAGCCAGGCGGACGAAGCGGCCGACGATTTCGCAAGACTCTTCCAACCAAAGCCGAAGCGCTTGCTTGGGAAACGTGGGTCAAGTCGAAAGTGCAACAATCACCGGAGTGGAAACCGGCACGACGCGATGGGCGGCGCTTGCTCGATCTGGTGGAGCTCTGGCACCAGCATCACGGGATCGGCCTGCGCGCAGGTGCAGATACGGTTTCACGATTACGTTTGCTTTGCGCCGCACTTGGCAACCCTTACGCCGATCAACTGCGGCCCGAAAGCTTTGCCGAGTACCGCAGCAAGCGTTTGGCCGAAGGCATTTCAGCCAACAATCTGAACCGAGAGCACGCTTATCTGCGCGCCGTTTTCAACGAGCTTGAACGGCTTGGTCACTGGAAAGGCGGCAACCCTTTGGCGAAGGTGCGCCAGATGAAAGTGATTGAGCGTGAGTTGTCATTCCTGAGTATCGAGCAAATGAAGCTGCTTCTCGATGCCCTGAGTGGTGATACGCTGCTTATCGCCAAGATATGCCTGTCCACCGGCGCACGCTGGAGCGAAGCTGAAGGCTTGCGCGTGTCTCAAGTTCGCAATGGCCAGCTTCACTTCACCGGAACGAAGTCAGGAAAAAACCGTTCCGTTCCGGTGGATGATGCGCTGATCGCCGAGCTGGATGCTCACCTGAAAGACCGCTACCGGGAATGCAAAGGCCTTGCCGAGCGCTTTTTCGTGGCAAGCTATGAAGCCTTCCGCACAGCAGTCGAGAAATCCGGCCTGATGCTTCCTAAAGGTCAGTTAACGCATGTGCTGCGTCATACCTTCGCTTCGTACTTCATCATGAATGGCGGCAACATCCTGGTATTACAAAAAATCCTCGGGCACAGCAGCCTGACCATGACGATGCGCTACGCTCACCTGGCACCGGATCATTTGCAAGAAGCGAAAACGTTTAACCCGCTTCGGGCTATCAACCAACAGACAACAAAATAAGCAGCGTTGACTGTTTGTTGACAGGGCACATAAAAAAAGGAGCTACGCTTTGCGCAACTCCTTGTTTGTTTGGTGGGCTGTGAGTGACTCGAACACTCGACCAACGGATTAAGAGTCCGCTGCTCTACCAACTGAGCTAACAACCCAAACAGAAAAGAATGAGGGGCGAATTCTAGGCAACTTGGCTGGTTTGGTCAAATTTCCAGGCAGATTTTTCTCTGCTTCGTTGCATTGACGGCATCTGCAAAAAAAACTACATTCATCCCCACACTTGAGTCTTTAACCACGCAGGGGAATGCACATGCCTACCAGTATTGAATCCGCTTTGCACGAAACCCGTGTTTTTCAACCTTCCGCCGCTTTTGTGCAACAGGCCAACATTTCCGGCATGGCAAATTATCAATCGCTATGCAAGGAAGCCGATCAGGACTATGAAGGCTTTTGGGCCAGGCTGGCACGCGAGCACATCGTGTGGCACAGGCCGTTCACTGAGGTGCTGGACGAAAGCAATGCGCCGTTTTTCAAGTGGTTTGGGGATGGAGAACTGAATGTTTCCTGGAACTGCCTGGACAAGCATCTGGCGACGCAGCCGGAAAAAGCCGCCCTGATTTTCGAGGCGGACGACGGCAAGGTGACCCAGGTTTCCTACCGCGAACTGCACGCCCGCGTGTGCCAGTTCGCCAATGCATTGAAGTCGCGCAACATCAGGAAGGGCGACCGCGTGGTGATTTACATGCCGATGAGCGTCGAGGTGGTGGTGGCGATGCAAGCCTGCGCGCGCATCGGCGCCATCCATTCGGTGGTGTTCGGTGGTTTCTCGTCCAAAAGCCTGAATGAGCGCATTGAAGATGCGCTGGCGTGCGCCGTTATTACGGCGGACGCGCAAATACGCGGCGGCAAGGTGATGCCGCTGAAATCAGCCGTTGACGAGGCGCTCGCCATGGGCAGATGTGATGCGGTGCATAGCGTAATTGTTTATCGGCGCGCCAGCAGCGAGGTGCAATGGAACACCCGGCATGACGTATGGTGGCACGATGTGATAGCCGGGCAGGCGTCAACCTGCGAACCGGAATGGGTGAGTGCGGATCATCCGTTGTTCATCCTCTACACTTCCGGCTCCACCGGCAAGCCCAAGGGCGTGCAGCATTCCAGCGCCGGCTACCTGCTGGGCTGTATCGTGACCATGCAGTGGGTGTTCGACTACAAACCATCCGACATTTTCTGGTGCACCGCCGACGTCGGCTGGGTCACCGGCCACAGCTATGTCACCTATGGCCCGCTGGCGGCTGGCGGCACCGAAGTGGTGTTTGAAGGCATCCCTACTTACCCGGATGCCGGGCGCTTCTGGAAAATGATACAACTCCACAAGGTCAGCATTTTCTACACCGCACCGACCGCCATCCGCTCGCTGATCAAACTGGGTGGAGACCTGCCGCCGCAATATGACCTTTCCAGCCTGCGCCTGCTGGGCACCGTGGGCGAACCGATCAACCCGGAAGCATGGATGTGGTATTACACCGTGGTCGGGCAATCGCGCTGCCCCATCGTGGACACCTGGTGGCAAACCGAAACCGGCTGCCACATGATTGCGCCGTTGCCCGGCGCAATGCCGATCAAACCCGGCTCCTGCACCTTGCCCTTGCCCGGTGTCATGGCCGCCATCGTGGATGAGGCGGGTGACGAAGTGCATGGCCAGCAGGGTGGCTTCCTGGTGATCAAGCGCCCGTTCCCATCACAGTTGCGCACTATCTGGGGCGACCCGGAACGCTTCAAAAATAATTACTTCCCGGCAGAAATGCAAGGCGCCTATCTGGCAGGCGACTCGGCGCACAAGGATGCGGACGGCTATTTCTGGATTATGGGACGCATTGACGACGTGCTGAAAGTTTCCGGGCATCGCTTGGGCACCATGGAGATCGAATCGGCGCTGGCGTCCAACCCACTGGTGGCGGAAGCCGCCGTGGTGGGAAGGCCGCATGAGATCAAGGGCGAAGCGGTGGTTGCCTTCGTGGTGCTGAAAGGAGCGCGTCCACAGGACGCCGCCTCAATCAAACAGACCGCAGACACCCTGCGTAATTGGGTAAGCAAGGAACTCGGGCCGATTGCTAAACCGGACGATATCCGCTTTGGCGACAACTTGCCCAAGACACGCTCAGGCAAGATCATGCGCCGCCTGCTGCGCGCCATCGCCAAAGGCGAGGAAATCACGCAAGATGTTTCGACATTAGAGAACCCAGCCATCCTTGAGCAACTCAAAGAAGTTGTTTGATTAGGAAGGACGGGATTTCAGAGCTGGTTAACATGGCGCGCCAGCGGTATGTTAAGCGCAAATGAAGTTGTAGTGTAATAGTTGATTACGTCTTAACATGGTGCGCCTGCACGATGTCAGGCATAGCGGTTTGAGCCTCAACACGGTAATTCTCGAACAACTTATATTAGGTTGTACGATATAAATGAAAAAACTGCCTCGCGGCAAAATCAATCTGTTTATTGCCACCCTGGTGGCAGTGGATTTGCTATTTGTTGCGCTACTGTATAGCCAATATGGCCGCGCCAAACCCAGCATAAAAATCGGCGTGCTGCATTCGCGTAGCGGCACAATGGCGATCAGTGAAACTCCGCTAGTGGATGCGGTGCGGCTGGCGGTGGAAGAAGCCAATGATGCGGGCGGGGTGAACGGTCAGCAGATCGAGATGATTGTGGCGGACTGCCGTTCGGATGCCGCGTATTGCGCACAGCAGGCGGAGAAACTCATCACCCAGAATGGCGTTCAAGCGTTGTTCGGCTGCTGGACATCCGCCTGCCGCAAGGCGGTTAAAACCATCGTCGAGAAGCATCACCACCTGCTGTTCTATCCGCTGCAATACGAAGGGTTGGAGCAATCGCCCGACATCATCTACACCGGCGCGGCCCCCAACCAGCAAATCATTCCCATGGCGTTATGGGCGTTGCAACATAAGGGCAAGCGCTTTTTCCTGATCGGTTCGGATAATATCTTTCCGCGCACCGCGAACCGTATGGTCAAGGATATATTGCTCGCACAAGGCGGGCAGTTGCTGGGCGAGCGTTATGTGCCGCTGGACGCAAGCGATATGGCGTCGGCGGTAAAGGAAATTGCCGCGCAGCATCCCGATTTTGTGCTGAACACACTGAATGGCGATAGCAATCTTCATTTTTTTCGCGCGCTACGTGAAGCGGGCATAGTTGCGGAAAAAATACCGGTGTTTTCTACCAGCATTGCGGAAGTGGAACTGGCGGCGATGGGGGTTGATTTGGCTACGGGGCATTACGCCGCATGGAATTATTTTCAGAGCCTGGATACTGCGGAGAATAAGGCCTTTGTGGCGCGTTTCAAGCAGCGCTTCGGCATGAAGCGCGTGCTGAATGACCCGATGGAGGCTTCCTATGTCGGTGTAAAACTCTGGGTGAATACCGTTCGCAGCACGGGTACAACGGATTTGAAACTGGTAAAAATCATTCTAGCGCAGCAAACCCTGCTTGCGCCGCAGGGAATCGTGGCGGTCGATTACGACTCCCGGCATCTTTGGAAAATGGCGTATATCGGCAAGGCGCGCCCTGACGGGCAGTTTGACGTTGTCTGGAAATCCGCACAGCCGGTTCATCCCGCGCCTTTTCCGTTTTATCGCAGCCGGACGGAATGGCTTGAAGCGCAACGAGCGTTGACGAAAGCGCAGCCATGAGCCGGGGTTTCGGGATGACAGGCACTTCGCTTACCTGGCGCTTTGTGCTTTGGTTCATCGTGGTCGCGCTGCTGCCGTTGGCCTTGTTCGGCTATCAAACCATAAGGCAAAACGAAGCCTC
>FZPX01000095.1_pt1 | contig 15416 bp, 17 predicted proteins | sample 1534791 | NCBI WGS metagenome assembly FZPX01 (sample SAMEA104161951, study PRJEB21768) | metagenome | biome: subterrestrial habitat; feature: phreatic zone; material: underground water | place: France | collected 2016-06-01 | depth 60 m | reverse complement strand
ATTGCTCGACAACACCTTGGTGAAATCGTGCCCCGCCCCATACACCACCGTCCGGCGCGTCTTGCCGTTGGCGCGCAGTTCGGCGGTGCCCGACATGCTGGGATCGACATATTCGACATTCGGCAAGCGGCGCAAAGCTTCGGCATCTTCGATGGTCAACTGCTTGACCGAGCCGAACATGCCCACGTTCGCGCCATGTGTCTGCGTCTTGCCGGGCTGGATCGAGATCAGGTTGGTGCCAAACTGGCTGAACTCGGCCAGCACGAATTGATGCAGCCCTTCGCCGATGGATGTCAGCAGTATCACCGCCGTAATGCCGATGGCGATGCCCAAGCCGGTCAGGAAGCTGCGCATCCGGTAGGCCAGGAAGCTGGAGGTGGTGAGGCGGATCAGATCGGGGAAGAGCATAGGTTAGTTTCGGTTATGTGTATTAGCCCAATCTTGAGCTGACACAAACTATCAATTTGCGACATCTGTTTTTGCGCCCTCATCTTCCATCAATTTTGAATCGCGCTGCCTGAAACCCGTCACTCGCCAAATAGCGAAATCGACACAAACCCGCCCTTCGATTGGCTCCAAAGCATCTGTTTAGAAGTGTCTGTGAAGCAGGTTAAGTCCATCTAGTTCCTGATTCCTATGCCGCTATGGGCGAGTCTAATGCTGAATTGCCGACCCACTACGAATTTCGATAGTTCGCGACTGGGGAATAGTAAATAATCTGGTCTGCATCGGCAATGTGGCTGTGAAATCTCGCAGGTATCGGCCAATGAACTTTGTGGCAAGCTCGCTTTCATCGACCACGTTGAGGTCATAGGGGCACGTTGACGAAGGGCCCATATCTTTCTCGCACTGGATGGTGCGTGCGAGGGTGCCTGCATAGATCAGAGATCGAGACTCAGGAACATGCACCGCAAATCTTGGCTCATCGATGAAATCCATCATCCCTCCAATCATTTCTCTATGTTGTGTCTTTGAACGTTCGACCGAAATGTGATCTGGAAATGGCTTCGCAACAAAACTTTCCCCAGACGACCTACCGAAGGCGACAGCCCCTGTAGTCGCTGCTATGTAGTTCAAACCTGGTGGCGCAAGAAAAGTTACCCAGCCTGACTCATAGCTCTGAAAATCTGGATCGAGCGAAGTTTCGTCTGTACGGAGTATCATGCTAGTCTCGTCAAGTTTACGAAAACTCCAGCCTGTCGATTCATTAGCCACGGCAAAAATCCAACTGAGACCGCCCCGGGATATCGATTCAGTAAAGCCCTTTGGAACAGGTGGTATTTGCTGCGATTTGAAATGCATCAGCACAATAACGACACGCGGATCTTTCGCTTCATCGTGCAGGTGTTTTGCTCGAAGCGGTTCCTCCATGTTGGCGCATCCTGTGAGGCCAGCGGTAAGTGCAACTAGCGTCCCGATGATCATGGTAGTTCGCGTAACACCTCCAATCACTCCCTCCATCATTATTTGGCTCCCATTCCTGGCTTATCTGGATGTTGTCGGCTTTCTGCTAACCAGCGGTCAAGAATCACTCTCCAATCATTCAAATGTGCGTCACGAGACTGGTCAATCGCATCGTATGGAATCATCTTTGTCGATCGGTCTATGACCGAAAACGCAGCAACCTTATTACCGGCGTCGAATCTGACCATGAGTGCGCCCCTCATTTGGAGACTTGGCAGAGGGATCGCACTAGGAGGGATTACTATTACGAAATCAGCAAGTGACCCTGACCACGCATATGCGATTGTATTTTGATCGACAAAGTCGATATCTGGGGCACCGAGCCTTTCCAGTACCTGAGTGCGAGTTGTGTCTCCGATGTGCATCCATGTTAGCGATGAACCCTCAATCTCTGTGCCTTCGTAGATTTCATGATGAGGGAGAACGCAACCAGACAGACCGATCAACGCGGCAAGAATAACTGCCCCAGTCAACATAATGCATCGTGGTGGGGAATAATTTCGTTGCATAAATTTCCTCTTAAGCGTGAAGAAAGTTGAAAACACCTCTCGCGCAATGTTAGCCGCCTCAATGTAAGTATGGTCAATAGGCGGCCAAATGAGTTATATTTATAATGATGAAGATGCCACCCAAAGACAATTCCTGAATGTCTTGAATTGGCACCTTGCTGCCATCTAACTCGCTGGAATCATCACCCGAAAGCGGCAATTCAAATACCGAGCTTGGCTTGTCATGATGAGCTTAGTGAAGGTATTTTTCTACGCCGCACGCCCGTGTTTCAGCCTGCTACCGCCACGCAGGCAGTGCGAAGCTACATGAATGCCAACCCCATCGATTCGGCCACCGAGCAAAGGCGCTTGTCACGTGTCCAGAGTTGCGTGGCTCCTTCAAGCACAACTGCGGCAAGCAAGTGGGCGTCGACATAACCAATACCCCCGTCCCATCAATTCGTGCCTCTCAACGAAAAACAGCACCTCATCATCGGTGGCGACCCGCGCCATCGGCAGATCCTGCAACAGGGACAAAACCATTTTGCAGTTTTTCAGGTTGCCACAGGCATTCAATGCGCTGCATTCACGCTTCTACCAACGGATTGATAATGCTTAACCGGCCTTCGACACGGAGTCCATGCTGCATGTCTTCGCTGTAAATTATCTCGCATCCCGCTTCCAACGCTGCTCCGACAATCAGGCTATCCCAATAACTGAAGGAGAGTTGTTTGCGCAGTTCGGATGCGCGCAGGAAAACACCGATGTTTTAAGGAGCAACATGACAATCACGATACAACGGGTGGCCAATTCCTGAATCGCCGCCTCATCGTAAGACGATTTTCTGAGCAGGTTTATACACAGTTCGCGGATAACCTGGCTATTGATGGCCGGACGATCAAGCGAGTCAGGCAGGCGATTGGTTGCGAGTCGTTTGGCTTCGTCGCCTGCGCTTAAAGCGTAGAACCAGATGTTGGTATCAACCCGAGCGTTGCGTTTAACGAGGGCTGGCGCGGCCATACAATTCTTCCCGTTTTATCGGCAGGCCATCCCCCCTTACCTGCGCGGGATGGGCGCGCAAGCGTGCAAGGGCGCCTTGTGCGGGCAGTTCAGAATTATCTTCGTCGAACATTACGATGGCTTTTGCCATACGCGATTGCGCGGGGAATTGGTCGCTAACAATGCTGATCCGATGGTCAACTATGGGTGCTTCGATTTCGACAGCAATCATGATGTGAATCTCCCGTCATGTTCAAAAAAGCAATGTGGCTGATCTATTGTTTAGAGCGCACTTCCAAATGTTGCTGGATAGCTCGGTTAAGTTTCATGAAAATACCCCTTTCAATTCGGATTTTGCAATCATACATTCTGAATGTGCTATCAACCAGGATCATGCCCAGGGTAAATTTGTTCTCTGAAATTAACGATAATAATCAATGACCGTAGGGTGGGCACGTTTTTCCCCGCAAGGGGGAGGAAAAACCTGTCTGCCCACCCTACGTGATTTTCGAGAACAAATTTACCCTGGCACCGGGGAGCGTATGAGCCTGTTTTTGGAAGATTTCCGGAAGCGGCTCAGAAACTGGTGCGACAAAAACCCGCCGACCTTCCACGTAGATTCGCCTCTACACAGAGGCATATGGGGCAGAATTCGCGCAGGCGATTGCCGGTCACAAAGATGCTGCAATGACTACTGTTTACCGAGACGTGCGCGGATATGAGTAGGTGCAAGTTAAAGTTCAGCCCTAGCGCATTGCGTCAGCCAAGTCCGCCCGGGCAGCTTCGCGGCGCAACTTTCCGAATCCAGCATGGCCGAGTTCGAGCGAGTTGCCAGCTCCATTCATTTTGTTCGGCTTACACAGCAAGCATCCTGCCCTGGCATTCTTCGTGCGTTTTCGCTTGTGGTTCATTCCGCCAATTCCTCAGACAGGTCCGGATGCCGCTCAATCAGCCTCAGCAGGCATACGACCCCGCCCGGAGGTGCAAATCGCCCTTGCTCCCAATCTCGCAGGGTTGCGACTGGGGTTGCAATTCGCTTGGCAAAAACCTGCTGCGTTAACCCTGTCTTGGCACGAGCGGAGCGCACCAGAAGCTGTTCCGGCGTAGTCACACGGGAAAATTCCCCGCGTTTAGCCTGCCCGAGCGATTCGCGCAGACCGGCTAATTCCATGCCCGCGTCCGCTTCAATGGCGCGGGCGACCTTCTCAATGTCAATTCGTTTAATGTCCATGATTCGCCTTTCTGATTTCCTTGGGGGAGATCGTGCTACGCTCAGCTTTTACATACACCGCAATCAACAGCACCACGCCCTGTTCGGATAAGTGGAAATAAATAACCCGTGCGCCGCCGCGCTTTCCCCTGCCTGAAGCCGCCCAGCGCACCACTCGCTCCCGGAATCACATCCCCAGCCGAAGGATTAGAAGCAATCCATTCGATGAAAGCATCACGCTGCGCCTCCGCCCAAATTTTGGAGGCCTGCTGTTGAAATTCAATGGTTTCGATCACTGTGCGCATGGGTCGAATTATACTGAATTCCCGTATTCAGCCAATAGGGAATTCTTGCAGAGTTTGGGGAGGTTTTTGGGGGGGGTTGGGGAATGGCGTATTCATTGGACTTGCAGATGTTACCAATGCAGACTAAAAGTGCTCTGATAACTTCCATATTTTTCCTGCCCGCCACGACCATCTTCATGGTTAACGCGGACGCCCATCTTTACCTGGCATGCCCCAGCAAGCGAAATCATGGAGCTTCGGATAAACCGGCTGCGCTACTGGAAACGCAATGCATCAATAGGCCGCAGCAACGACGCCTTGCGTGCCGGATACCAGCCGAAGAATATTCCCACCGTGGCGGCGACGACAAATGCGGTGATGATGGAACTCATGGTCACCAGCACCGCCATGCCGCTCGCCTTGTTCACCGCGAACGCGCCGCCAACGCCGAGCGCGACCCCGATCATGCAGCCGATGACGGAAATGATGATGGCCTCCAGCAGGAATTGCAGCAGGATGTCCTTGCCGCGCGCGCCGATGGCCATGCGGATGCCGATCTCGCGCGTGCGCTCGGTCACCGACACCAGCATGATGTTCATGATGCCAATACCGCCGACCAGCAGCGAAATTGAGGCGATGGCGCCGAGCATCAGGGACATGACCTGCGCGGTCTCGGCAGCGGTGTTCGCCATGGCCGTGAGGTTGCGCACCGAAAAATCATTTTCCGCGCCTTCGCGGATGCGGTGGCGCTGGTGCAACAATTCGTTAATGGATTTTTCCACCGATGGCATTGCCTCGGATGATGCGGCCTGGGCAGAGATGAACCTGACCGTGCCCGCAAACTGGGTGCCGAACAGCTTGCGCTGGGCGGTCGTCACCGGAACCAGGACGGTATCGTCCTGGTCGCGGCCATCCAGACTTTGGCCCTTCGCCGCCAGCACACCGAGGATGACGTAGGGGCTGTTTTTTATGCGGATGGTTTTGCCGACCGGGTCGTCGTCACCAAACAGGTTATTCACCACGGTCTGTCCCAATAGGGCTACCCGCGTCGCGGAACGAATATCCGAATCGGTGAAGGGAAAACCGGCGGAGAGCCGCCAGTCGCGCACCGCGAGGTAACTCGGCGTAGTGCCGATAATCTGTGTGCTCCAGTTGTTGGGGCCATATACCAGTTGCGCCGTGCCGGGCGACGAAGGAGCGACGGCCAAAACGGAGGGCAGCTCCTCGATGGCTTGCGCATCCGCCACGGTCAGCGTCGGCGCCGCGCCGCCGCCCATGCGCGCACCGCCCGATGTGGTGGAGCCGGAAAGGATGATGAACAGATTGCTGCCCATCGAAGCGATGGAGGCCTGCACTTGCTGCTGCGCGCCCTGCCCCACGGCCAGCATCAGGATGACGGCGCCGACGCCGATGACCATGCCGAGCATGGTGAGGATGGTGCGCAGGCGGTTGGCGCCCATCGCCATCCAGGCCTCGCCGAGCATGGCGCCGATCACGTGGTCATCTCCAAATGAACGGGTGCGGCATAAGCAACCAACCCATCGTACACAACGCGCCCGTCGGACAAGCGCACCAGCCTGCGCGCATGGGCGGCGATGTCCGATTCGTGCGTGACCAGGACGATGGTGATGCCGTCGCGCTCGTTGAGTTCGGTGAACAGCGCCATGATTTCCTGGCTGGTGTGTGTATCGAGATTGCCCGTCGGTTCATCGGCGAGTATCAGCTTGGGGCGGTTGACCAGCGCGCGCGCAATGGCGACGCGCTGCTGCTGGCCGCCGGAAATCTGGTTGGGCCGCGAGCGGTGGTAATTGCCGAGACCCACTTTCTCCAGCATTTCGTTGGCGCGCACCAAGCGTTCGGCGCGAGGAATGCCGCTGTAAATAAGCGGCAAGGCGACGTTGTCCTCCAGGCTGGCACGGTGCAGCAGATTGAAGCCCTGAAAAACAAAGCCGATCACTTGGTTGCGCAAGTGCGCCAGCTCATCCCGGCTTTGCGCGTTCACATCGCGGCCATTGAGCAAATAAATGCCGCTGCTGGCCGCATCGAGGCAGCCCAGGATATTCATGAAAGTGGATTTGCCGGAGCCGGACGGCCCCATGATGGCGATGAATTCGCCGGGCATTACCGTGACCGCCACATCCTTGAGCACCGGCACCGGCCCGGCATCGGTCGCGTACTCCTTGTACAGCCGCTCGATGTGGATGACAGGATGGGAACTCATCTCATGAGCTTCCGCCATCAGAACAATCTCATTCCAGGAGATCCGGAGTTCTTGGCGGGCGGCTGGCTATCCTCAACAATAACCGCCGCGCCTTCCTTGAGGTCGCCGCCCAGGAATTCGGTCAAGCGATTGTCGGTAATGCCGACGCTCATGCGCACCGGTTTGACCTGGCCGTTTTCGAGCACATATACCGTGCCGGATCGTCCGGCATCGGCAGCGCCCTTGTCCTTGCCGCGCCCCTCTTTGCTGCGCCCGTCCTTGCCGGAACCTTGAGGCTTGCTGTCTCCGCGCGGCTTGCCTGTGCCGGATTTCGCTTCGCCGGGGCGGAAGCGCAAAGCGGAATTTGGCACCAGCAATGCTTCCTTGCGCTGGGCAACGATGATGCTCACATAAGCCGTCATGCCTGGCATGAGCGCCTGATCGGCATTATCCACGGCAATCACCACATCGTAGGTCACCACATTTTGCTGTGTGGTGGGGTTGAGCCGCACCTGGCGCACTGCGCCGCTGAAGGTGCGGTCGGGGAAAGCGTCCACACGGAAAGTTGCCGGCTGGCCCACGTGGATGTTGCCGATGTCCGCCTCGGCGTAGCTTGAATCAATCTGCATCTTGCTCAAGTCCTGCGCTATTTTGAACAGGGTCGGTGTCTGGAAGCTTGCCGCCACGGTCTGGCCGATATCCACTTCACGCGACACCACCACACCGGAAACAGGCGATCGGATCACGGTATAGGCCAGGTTGGTGCGGTCGCGCTCGGCTTGCGCCTCTGTCACAGAAAGCTGCGCCTGCGCCGATTTGAGCGCCTGCACTGCCTGATCCAACTCCTGGCGCGATACATATTCCTGCGCGTGGAGCGTATTCATCCGTGTTTCATTGGCGAGCGCCAGTTCCAGCGAAGCTTTTGCGCTCGATACGTTCGCCGTGCTTTGTTGCAATTGCGCCCGGGTCAATGCGGGATCAAGCTCCAGCAATATCTGACCGGCATGTACGTGATCGTTAAAATCAGCATACAGCTTTTTCACGATACCCGAGACCTGGCTCCCTACATTCACCAGTTTCACCGGGTTCAGGGTGCCATTTGCCGAAACGATTTGGGTAATGGGGCCGCGCTCCAACAGAGCGGTCACGTAACGATTTTCCGGCGCAATTTTCTGCGGCATCAGCCACCAAGCGGCAGATCCAGCCGCGCCCAACACCAGCAAGGTCAGCAAACTTCTTTTAATAATTATATTCAAGGAGCGCCTCAGTTTTTTGTGCCTACCAGAGTCAGATCAAGTTGACCGATAGCCTGGGCCAGGACAAATTTGCTGGCCTGAAAGTTATACAGCGCTGAAACGCGCTGCTGATGCGCACCGGCCAAAGTGCTCTGCGCGGTCAGTGCATCCAGAATGCTGCCCACCCCGGCTTTATAGCGCCCCAAAGCCATTTTCTCAGACTGATCTGCGGAGGCCACCAGATCATCCGCAGCTCGCAGTGCCTGGCTGTTGGTCAACAGCGCCTGATAAGCTTTCCATACTTCCAGCGCAATCTGGTTGGCCAGCCGGTTGCGCTCCGCTACCTTGCCCTCCAATTGAGCCTGCGCGGCACTGTTCCGGTATGTATCTCTAAAGCCGCTGAACCACGGCACGCTGATCGAGACACCAAGACCTTTGTTGTAACTGCTAGCGGTTACCCCGGCATTCAATGAATCAGATCGCGACAGCGATCCGTTCAAATTGATGCTCGGCAGGCCTTGCGCCTTTGCGGCAGCAAGCTGCGCGTCGGCAGCCTTGATCTGCGCTTCGGCTGCTGCCAAATCCGGGCGGTTCTGCCGCGCCTCCTCAATCAGCTTGCCTATACCCTGCTCTGCTACGGAATCAGGGCCAAGTTCCGGCGCTGGCGCCAGCACGAAAGGCTGGCTCGCATCAAACCCCATAATATTTGCCAGAGTGCCTTGCGCATTAGCGGCATCTCCCTCGGCGCGAATCCGGTTCAGCACGGTTTGAGACAGCGCCGTCTGTGCCTGCAAACGATCAGCCTGCGTTGCAGTGCCCGCCTGATAACGGGCTTGTGCGGCATCCAGGCTTTTTCTCGCTGCCGTCTCGGCAATTTGGTAGGACTGCACGCTGGCGCGAACAGATAAAAGTGTGTAATAAGACTGGACTGCGCTTAGAAAAATATTCTGGAGCAATTCATCCCGCGTGGCATTGGCTGCAACCAGCAATTGCTTGGAGTTTTCCACATTGGCTTCACGCCCGCCGAAATCGTACAGCAGATAGCTGGCCGATACGCTCGCGCTTTTCAGGGTTGCCTCAGTGGTCGTTGCCCCAGTCTCGGACCGGTTTCTTGAAACAGAAATCGGCCCGGACAGAGTAGGCAGATAGGAAGACATGCTGGAACCCAACTGCGCGGCCTGGGCACGTGAATTCGCCCATGCCGAACGGGTCTGCGGGTTATTGCACAACGCCAGATCAACGACATCCGCAAAGGTCAGATGACCTTGAATTTTGTCTTTCGGGCAAATTGCGGCATCGCTGCTACCGGCAAATTGCCCGGTGGCGACATACTGTTTGGTGGTAAAAAAATCGCTGCTGCCCAGCGCACTGGACGGCCATGCAAGCAATGCGCACTCGAACAACACTACGGCAAAGCCCGTGTAATATCGCCTCATGGGGTTGGGGTAATTTTTCCTAATGCTGGGGACAGCAGTATAACAAAATTGCGGACGGCGCTGCCCGCGCACCATAAATCAACTTGGGCTGTGCAAATGTTGCATGTTTTTAGAGTATGCGTGTAGTGGGCAAACGTGTAAGGGAGTTGGAAATTCTTAAAGTACCGTTAATCATGTCACCAACATCACCCCATCCCCCTCCTAACCTCCCCCTTGAAGGGGGAGGAACTATACTCCCTCCCCTTCAAGGGGAGGGTTGGGGTGGGGATGGGTTTTGTTTTGGCTTATGTGACGTAATTTATAAGTGGTATTTTGGTAATTTCCTGCTCCCTAAGGGATTTGGCAATTACTAAAGTGCCGTTCCTAATGTTTTCATACTGCAAAAGCGGAGGTGCTGCTTATGAAGACAGCGACCTTGGCACGGACAGGTAGCGCCCGCACCGAGGCGCGGGCGAGGATTGCTGCGCTATGCGGTATTTGACATGCTAGCGGCCAACACCTAAGACTGCTCTCAGCCCCAAATCTCGGCAGGCAATTTCAATCTTTCCACCGGTTTGTCGCCCAGCAGATGTTCTTCGATGATGGCAGTCACATCTTCTTTTTTGACACCGCCGTACATTACGGCTTCCGGATAAACCAGCACGCTGGGGCCGGTGCCGCAAGTGCCGAGACAACCGCTGCCGGTCACCGCAAAGCGCCCCCACAACTGCCGTTGCTCAAATTGCTGCATGAATTCCTGCAACACGGACGCGCTGCCTTTTTCTCCGCATGAGCCGCGTGGATGATCCGGCGGTCGGGATTGCGTGCAGACGAAAACGTGTTTTACTGGCTTACCCATTCAAATCTCCTGTTTAAAAAATATTTTTGGTTCTGGCTTCATCCACATTGGATGCACCGCAATTGTAAGGGAGGAATCGCCATTTCCAGCAGGAACGATACAAATTCTCGCGCCTACAGATCCATCTTGCGTTCTGTCTTGCGTGAGGCGGGTTCGTTGGGCACGCGCTTGTCGCGCAGGTTTTCGATATTCACTTCCTCGACTTTCGTGCAGCGCGAAGCATTGCGCGCCTGGCCGAACAGCACCAGCTTGCGCAGTTCTTCGATATGTTCGCGGTGCGATCTGGCGAGCGGCACCATAGCGCTGGCGGCATTGAGCAGATCGGCGGTTTCGATTTCGCGCCCGCCGTCGATGAAGGCCGGGAACTGGGCATCGTTGACCACCGCTTCCAGTTCGGCGCCGACAAAGCCCTCGGTCGCCCGCGCAACCTGAGCCAGATCGAACTTGTTGCGGATATCGGTGATGCGGTTTTGCCTGAGCAGCACTTCCAGAATCTGTTCCCGCTCGCCGAGGGTGGGGAGGTCGAGGAAGAACACTTCGTCAAACCGGCCTTTGCGCAGCAACTCCGGCGGCAGGTGTTTGATGTTGTTGGCCGTGGCGAACACCGACACCGGCGCCTGTTTTTCCTGCATCCAGGTCAGGAAGGTGGCTAGCACGCGGGCGGCGGTGCCGCTGTCGCCGGACGATCCGGCGAAGGCCTTTTCGATTTCATCCACCCACAGCACGCAAGGCGCGATCACTTCGGCGATCTGCATCGCCTCGCGGATATTTTTTTCCGATGCGCCCAGCACGCCGCCAAACACCGCGCCCATGTCCAGGCGCAACAACGGTTGCGACCACATCCCCGCCGCCACCTTGGCGCACAAGCTCTTGCCCGTGCCGGGGATGCCGATCAGCGCGACGCCGCGCGGCTTCGACAGGCCATAGTTGCGTGCCTCTTCCGAGAAGGCCATGCGGCGCAATCCCAGCCAATCCTTGAGTTCATCCAGGCCGCCGATGCGGTCGGCGTTTTCCACATAGGGATAGAGTTCCAGCGCGCCGCTTTCGCGGATGATGGCGCACTTTTCCTCGGTGATCAGGTCGGCGCAACGCTCGTCGAGGCGGGCGCTGGCGCGTCCCCGGCTCGCCGTCACCACGGCCTTGCGGAACACCCGCTCGGCCTGGGTGCTGGTCAGCCCGAGCGCCGCTTCCACCAGCTTGATGCGCAGCGACGGCTCGACTTGCGCGAGCGCGCCGCTCGCTCCGGCGGTGCGCTCCAGCAGCGCATCCATTTCTTCGGCATTGGGCTTGGCCAGCTCCAGCACCGGCACATCGTGCTTGAGCTCCAGCGGCAGGCAATATTCGGGCGTAGTGATGACGATGTTCTTGCGCGGCTGCGTTTCCGGCAGTTGCGCCGCGAGATTGCGCAAGCTGCGCAGCGCGCCGCGCTTGGCTTCCCAAATCTGGTGGAAATCCTTGAGCACGAAGGTCGCGCTGCCCTTGTAATCGCGGATCATGCGCAGGATCGTGTCCGGGGTGGCTTCGCGCTTGTCGTCGAAAGGCTCGCGCGCCTTCCTGAGACAGACGAACTGGTCGCCGATGTCCCAGGTGTAGAGCCCCTCGCCTTCCGGCCATCCGGGGCGGTTGGCCAGCGCCATGAGTTCCCGCAGCACTCGCGCCTCCTCGGTGCTGACCACGTTGACCACCGCGATGCGCGCATCGAAATGCAGTTTCAGTTCATCTTGCAGGGACATGTGCGCCTCGTTATCGTGTCAGTTGCATAGTAGCCGGGAACCCCGTTGCTGTTACGCCACCATCCGCGCCGATGCGAAACTCGCTGCGGCGCGGCCCCAACTCCGCTCCCCGGTAGCGCCCGGTCAAATACACCAGTTCCTGGTTGGCGCTGGCAAGCAGCGGGTGGCGTTGCGGCAGACCGCGCCGGTAAGGGCCAGCCGCCAGCATATCGGCAGCGGCGAGAAGCCGCTGCACGCCGGGGTTGCGGTTCGCGCGCAGTGCCTCGGTTTCATAGCCGGTAAAAATCAGCACCCCTTTCCCGGCAACACGCACTGCCTCCGCCACCTCGGCCAGCGCAGCAGCCTGGGTGAAAGGCTCGCCGCCCGAAAAGCTCACGCCTTCGGTATCCGGCTGCGCCAGCAACAGCGCGACCATCTCGGTTACGGTTGTTTCATACCCGCCCTCGAAGGGCTGGAAATCCGGATTGAAGCAGCCCTCGCAATGCAGCGCGCAGCCCTGCACCCACAGCACCGAGCGCAGCCCCGGCCCGTTGGCGCGCGAGTGCGGCAGAAATGCTGCGAGCTTGAGTGTGTGTGTCTTGCTCATGGGCGTCAATATCCGGCAAACATTTCAGGGCATCTCAAAAATAGCACTTCGATAAGGCTGTACTGAGTTTATCGCAGGGTTCAGTGCGAACGGCCATTATTACAAACCAGCAAATTACCCGTTCGTGCTGAGCATGATCGGGCAATTTTTAGAAACCCCCTCCGCATCCAAGGGAAATCGTGCTTGTTCGGCGCGCCCCGGATCATTCCATCACGACCCGTCAGCGATTTTGAGTCCGGCTTTTCGGCTCCGCGAAAACCTGGCCCCAGGACTTGCACCTGAGTAGTTACGTGCCATGCCCGGCACACACGTCAAGTTGAGCGGCGCGCCGCTTTTGGCGCGTCCGCTCGAACGTTAGGTTGGGCTGCGACACGCCGTTTCATCGGCTGCGGAATGAATTCGATTTTGAGCGTGCAGCCCACCGCATCGGCATACCTCTTGAGCGATGCCATGGAAGGCGCGTGCTTTCCCGCGCCTTCAAGCCTTGAGACAGCGCTCTTTGTGGTTCCCATGCGATCAGCGACAGCTTCTTGCGTAAGCCCCGCGCGTGTTCGTGCGGTCAACATTTCGTGCGCGAGCGCGTACTCGGTTTCAAGGGCATCATAAGCTTCGCGAAAACCACGGCGTTTCGATGCTTTTTCAAGAAAAGCCTTTTGATTGTGCGGCACAGGGCCGTATTTAAGATCAGTCATTTTGTATCTCCTTCATTCGCTTGCGCGCAAGTTTGGTTTCCTGCGCGGGTGTTTCCTGCGATTTTTTAATAAAAGCGTGCAGTATCACCACGCGCTGCCCGACAAGAAAACAGTAGAACGCTCTTCCAATGCCCGATTTGCCGCGTGGGCGCAACTCGAACAACCCGCCACCAAAGGCGCGTGAATGGGGTAAACGCAAATTCGGGCCGTGCTCGATAAGAAGTTCAACAATTCTCGCGTAGCCTGCGACAACATCCACAGGCCAAGCATCGACAGTGGCTTGTACTTTTGCATGAAAGTATTCGATGGAATATGTCATGTTTGAAGGTTAGCAAATATGCTAACCAGAGTCAATGCAGGGATTGCTCGGATTTTAGACGCCTAACGAATGAAAGGGGCTTCCCCGTCCCGAGGCAGCGGAGAAGTTTCCGCAAACGGCAACAAGTGCCATGATGGAATTTCGATCATTTCATCAACACCACGAAAGGGGAAAGTCATAAACATGATCACCGTAGGAATCGATCTCGCCAAGAACGTCTTTGCCGAGCACGGCGTCAATGATAACGGCAAGCCCGCGCTGGTCAAACCTAAAGTATCACGCGCGGACCTGCTGCCGCTGGGCATCAGGCGCAGCATTTACGCGACCCGCAATTGAAAAACATGCCGCCGAGTACCGGCACGCCCCACTTCTCGAAAACCGGCAGCCTCGAATGTCGGAACGAAGCCCATGAACCGATAGCTCGGAGACTCTGGATCGACTGGATAAGCTTCCACAATTGAGGCGCCTCTGGACTTGGCAAAGTCGATGGCTGCGGCAATGATTCGTTGTGTAATGCCTTGGCCGCGCAAACTGCGAACAACGAAGAAGCAAGCGATTGACCAAACGCCTTCGTCAGGGCTGCCATCGTCAACGAGCCGACGGTAGGTTGATCGTGGTGCTACGGAGCACCATGCGACGGGCTCCTCATCGAGATAGCCAAGCAATCCCACGATTGTTCCGGCGGCGATACGTTTGGCAATGGCGGCTTTGCGGTTTGCACCGTCCGTGTGCTTTGCTTCCTCTGGCGTTGCGCGCCAGACCATACACCAACAAGCTTTGGGGCCGCCTCGACATTCGAATAGCCTCTCGAAGTCAGACCATGTGTCGGCGGTGACTTCGCGAAATACGAGGCGATCAATTTCTGCGGCTTCAGTCATGTGATGCCCCACGTTCGCCATAACCGGCGTGCAAAAGCAGAGCGAAGCGGCACTTTTGCACGTCCGAGTTGATGGCGTTGTTAGCCGTTCTCATTGTCCCGGGTTACCGTTTCTCGGGCGGTATTGACTTGATTGTGGCCGCGAACCGCGCATGAGCTTCCGGGTCAACGGGTCTGTGTTTGACCTTGGTGCTCGCTGGGTCCTTGCCAAGATAGTTATCGCCTTTCCAATTCTTCGATGGCCTGATTGGTCTGGGAACAAATCCACCACCGCAGTTCGGACAGACGTTGCCCAATATCGTATCAACACATATGGCACAGAACGTACACTCATAGGTACAGATGCGTGCTTCAAGTGAATCGGGTGGCAACGGCTTGTTGCAATGCTCACAGGTTGGCCGGAGTTCAAGCATGTTGTCTCCCGTTCGTGACGGCTAGAGGCCGATAAAGATATTGAGAACTGTCGAGCGAAAAGCAGCGCAAGCGGCAGCACGACGAGCTTTGTAGCCGTTAGGCTCTTGCTTGCCAAATGGCTGGGTTTCTATTGCCATGGAATACGGCCAAGACAACGATGCGATGTTTCTCTGCGCGAAAATATACGCTGTACGGGAAACGGTTGGCGACGACTCGCCGAACGTCCTCGCGAACAACGGCAAACTGGAGGAGGGCGTTTAGATGCCAGCGATACGCAACGGTCAATTTCGGCCATGAACTCGAGAGCAAGGCCAACTCGTTTGGTCTCGCACTTGCTTCGATGAACTCTGCACTGGCGGCACGGTGAAAAGTAACGGGCAGGCTCATTGCCCGATTTTGGCAAGAGCTGCTGCTTTTACTTCACTCCAGGGAACCACATCATCGGGGTTGGCAAGGTGGTCTGCGAGGCGGCGGTCAAGTTCCGTTTTCTGCGCTTCGGTCAACGATGGCGCGGCACCACGGCTAACGATGCCGTCCCAGATGGCTTCAACCAGTTCGATCTGCTCGTCAATGTAGATCGGAAGAGCGTCGTGTAGGGAAAGAGTGTAGATCTCGGTGGTCGCCGTATCATTAAAAAAAAA
>FZPX01000093.1_pt1 | contig 15434 bp, 19 predicted proteins | sample 1534791 | NCBI WGS metagenome assembly FZPX01 (sample SAMEA104161951, study PRJEB21768) | metagenome | biome: subterrestrial habitat; feature: phreatic zone; material: underground water | place: France | collected 2016-06-01 | depth 60 m | reverse complement strand
AAGATCAGCCGCCGCGATGCCCCTTGCCTCTGGGTATGGCGCAGTTCGCAACGGGCTAACAGAGGAATTTAGGTTCATAGCAACATAAATCTACTGCACGAACCGGTGCCGGGGTCGCACAATGCTCGGCATCCTCATGTACTGACATATACACTCCGGCACCTGCGCTCCGGGTTTCCCCAACACCGATCCGCTCACTACCGCTTCTGTCGCCATGTATAAAATGTTTGGCCTAGCGCAAGGCCTGCTGCTCCGGCTACATGCGAAGTGAATCTATTTGTGCGCATAGAGCGCGCTATGCAGGCGGAATATTAAATTAGGCACAAAAAAATCCCGCCTTGCGGCGGGATCTTAAGAATTGCTTTGTGCCTATGCTATTTTGTGTATATCAAATAGCCTTGTGAATATCAAACACTCTTTCTTCAGGCTCGGGTTTCTCGCCTTCCCAAACCGTCGGCAACAGCTTTTGCGCCAGGTATAGCACAACAAACGGTGCGGTAAACAGCGTACATACCGTTACCAGGCTTTCACGCCCGTATATCTCTGGAGAGAAAGTCATCAAACCCCTCATGGTTTTGGACAATTGCTGTCCGCCAATCACCACGTTCCAGCGCATCGCCAACACCCCGATCATCATCGCCAATCCGCTGATGAAGAGCCAGAAAACCAGTGTTTTGTGTTTTGGCATTTTCAGCATCATCATCGACGTGATCACCAGTGCCAGAAGCGACCCCCCCCATTGCATTATCAAACCGACATGGATCGGGCCTTCGATCAAATCAAATATTCCTTCGATGCCCTCGCGCGCCTTGTAAAGCATTTGCACCATTTCCAAAGCCTCGATCACCATCACGATAACAATGCCCGACCACAGCACATACAGCAAGCCTTGCATGGCTCCTTCGTCTGTTGGTTTCTTGCGCCACCATGCTGTGATCACATAAATCACAATCAGCAGCCCGACACCTGAGCCCACGGCAGACAGCAGGAAGATGATCGGCATCAGGTCGGACGACCACCATTCGCGTGTTTTCAGCGATCCGAACAGGAACCCGACGTAGCCGTGCAATCCGCACGCGCCGGGTATGCCTATCATGGCCAGCCTGCGCGCAATAGTGTGGTCTGTATCGAGCGCACGCTTCGACACATCATCCGACCCCAAGGTAAGCGCTTTGTATACTTTCTGCATGATGCCGGTTCTGGATTTCGACAGCGCGACAATATCGGCGCGAAATGAGAACCAGGTTTCCAGCAGCAGCAGGCCGATATAAAACGCTGCCACATAGCCGAACGCTGCCATCGCCGAGGTCCAGTGCGGTGTCAATACTGCATTCAAGGCACGGGTCGGTTGACCCAGGTGAAACAGCAACGGCGTCGGTGCGAAAAACATGAAACACAGCGATGTCAGCAAGGCGAACTTGGAGATAGGCGCAAAGCGCTCCATACCAAATACGTGATGCAGGCTTGATACCACAAACGCACCAGCAACCAGCCCGGTGATGTAGGGGTAAATTGTGATAAGTTCGCTCCAGGGCACTTCCGTCTCATTCGGATATACGAATCCGACAAACGGGGCTACGTGATGAAATACGTCGTGTTCCATTATAAAACCTCCTTATCTATCCCTGCGTAAAACACATTAGGCATATTGCCCATGTCCGGCTTCAGCACATTCACACGGTTAGTGCGGATGAATTGGCTGATCGGGCTTTCCGGGTTAGTGCGATCGCCGAAAATCCGCGTGCCGGTCGGGCACGCCTCGACGCATGCCGGGTTGAGCCCCTTGGTAATACGGTGGTAGCACCAGTTGCACTTTTCGGCAGTGCCTCTATCTTCATTGAGGCTGCGCGCGCCGTAGGGACAAGCCTGCACGCAATACTGGCAACCGATGCAATATTTCGAATCGATCAATACCGGGCCATCCACCGCCTTATAGGTAGCGCCGGTCGGACATACCTGAACGCACGACGGTTTCTCACACTGGTTGCACAGTTTGGGCACAAAGAACGACTTGGCAACCTTGGCATCCTTGTAGCGGTTGTCGAATTTAAACCTTGTCTCCTTGCTGCCAGGCACCACGTTTTTGATATCGTGGATGCTGTCTACCAGCGCGTGGTCTGAACCTTCAAGGTAGGTGTAGCGCTCAACCCAAGTGCGGGTATGGTTTCTATCCATCTGCACACTGTTTTCCATTTTGCACGCTTCCACGCAACGCAAACAGCCGATACAACGATTGGTATCAACACCGAATGCCCACCTGTGCTCGGTCCAGTTGTAATTGGGTATCTTGGGCGGATTCTTGCGTGCCTCGGCATATTGACCCGGTTCCTGTTGGTAGGTGGGCCCAACACCGCCAATATTATTCGAAGCAACCTCTTCGCCTGCAGCCAGCACGTTACCTGCACCGATCACCGCCCCGGCACAGGCGGCGCCTTTACCCAATAAACCCAAGAAACTACGGCGTGACAAACCGCCCTCTTCCACTTCCACTTTTGTATCCTGAGTAGTCATTTTTTCCTCGCTAGGTAACTTAATCATTTGCAACTCGCACTGGCGAAGTAAGCCGCCAAGTTATCGATATCGGAAACACTCAGTGTCTTCGCTATGCTGGTCATTACCGCGTGGTTACGACTGCCATCTTGAAACGCTTTGAGCGAGTTGGCCAAGTATTCGGCATTCTGTCCAGCCAGATTCGGCCATGACTGGCTGCCGCTGATTCCGGAGATGCCGGCGTTGCGAAGGCCGCCGGAACTGTGGCAGGCCGCACAACCAGCCGCTGCCGCCTTGGCTTTGCCCAATTCGGCCTTGGCCTTGTCGCCGCCAGTCACACCGCAACTGCCTTTGGCAAAATAGGCCGCTACATTGCGTATATCTGCATCGCTCAGACCCGCCGCCATGGGGCTCATCATGTCATTTTTGCGCGCCCCTGCTTTGAATGCTTTTAGCGAGTTGGCCAAATAGTTGGCATGTTGTCCGGCCAGGTTCGGCCATGCCGGGTTGACGCTCATCCCATTGCCATGACACGCGGCGCAATTGGCCGCCACCGTCTTGCCCGCATTCGCATCGCCATCCTTTATCGCGATATCCGCGCTTTCAGGAATAACCTTGCCTGTCTTCGGATCCGTGGGTGGTCTCGGTACGGAGGCAAAATTGATTCGGGGCGAATGCGGATTGTGGCAGGTCGTGCACAGCTCATCGCCGCCATGCCCTTCGATTACAATCTGCGGCACGCCGTGGATGCCCACTACGTCCGTTACCGCCTGGACGGGCACGCCCTCGCCCGCAACTTTGCCCCTCAGAGGGCGCCCGGGTATTTTTTCATGGCAGTTGGTGCACAAAATCCGCATGTCTGCCGGATCCCGCAACAAGCTCCTGCCCGGTACATTGGCCGGGTGCAGTGCCTTCCTAGTATGGGTGATGGTGGTCACCTGATCTTCAGTGGAAAGCTGCGCAGGCTCTTTAGAAGGGTGATTGCCTGCAGAAGGACCGTGGCAGACCTCACAGTTGGGGCCTGATTTAATGACCACGCCCTGAATAACATTATCCTTGGTTGCCTTCCGGTGAATGCCTGACGACCATTCGGCGTAAACCTCCTTATGGCACGTCTGGCAGGATGCCGAGCCTTGGTGCTGCGGAAGTTTGGCCGCAATTTGCGCTACCGAGGCGCCACGGTAGTGACCGTATTGGTAAAATGTATCTTGTCTGGCTAAATACCTTGCGGAAAAGGCAACCACCGCAACGACCGCAATCAGCGTCAACAAGCGAACTATGTGCTTATGCATAATCTTCCCTTATGTTTGTTTTCGGCTAAACTTAAACTAACTGTTCTGCGATTTGACGAATCGTGACTCTATTTGATGGGAACTATGTGTCTTTTGATGTAGGTCAAAATATAGTTCCTCTCCAGAATCAACTATTACTTCCACGCCCACCAGCCAAGCCTTAAATATTATTGTTGTGTCGCCATGAAAATCCCCTGAGCCGCACACGTTGTAAGACTAAGCTGACATGCACGGTGTTCCTATACTTCTAAAGGATAGGTTGTGAAGAAAAAGAACTAGTTCTTTCGGATAATCTGTGTTTCGGATAGCCGGATGCAATTGCCGCAGAATGCAGCGATAATAGCGCCGCCCAACGCCTCAACTAAAGATAGATTCGGGAGCGCAAACCATGAAAGGACAAACCATTGAGCCAGTCTGAGATCGCCACCCTCAACCAGAAATTCGCCATTGCCGGACAGCTTGAATTCACCGCAGAGGCGAACGGCCTAGTGGTTGCGCGCATCGCCAACAACCACGCACAATCGGCCATCGCGCTGCAAGGCGCGCACATCATGAACTTCCAGCCCAACGATGAAGCGCCGCTTATCTGGCAAAGCCCGGTAGCGAAGCTTGCACCCGGCAAATCCATACGCGGCGGCGTACCTGTCTGCTGGCCGTGGTTCGGCGCACATGCGACTGAAAGCAATTTCCCGGCACACGGCTTTGCCCGCACCGCTCCCTGGCAAGTGGCGGCAAGCGCAGCTTTGCCGGATGGCAGCACGCACATCACCCTTGAACTGCCACCGGACGCGATTCCCCCTGCACAATGGCCACACGCCTGCCGTGTACGGCTCGGTGTAACAGCAGGCAGGGCACTAGCAGTGGAATTGATTACCGAGAATACCGGCAATGCACCGTTCGAAATCAGCGAAGCGCTGCACACCTACTTTGCTATCAGCGACGTGGACAACACCCGCATCACCGGCCTGGAAGACTGCGTTTATCTCGACAAGGTGGATGAATTCAGGCGCAAGATACAGTCCGGAGCGATTACTATCGCATCCGAGGTTGACCGCGTCTATGTAAATACAGAAGCGGATTGCCTGATTGAAGATCGAGGCTTGAAACGCCGCATCCGCATCACCAAGCGAGGCAGTCGTTCCACCGTGGTGTGGAACCCGTGGATCGAGAAATCCGCAAAGATGGGCGATTTCGGCAGCGACACCGGCTATCGCAACATGGTCTGCGTGGAAAGCGCCAATGCGGCGGAGAACGTGATCAGCGTCGCACCGGGTACGACACATTCGCTACGCGTGGTGTACAGCACTGAAGCGATGTAGCGCGGAAATTCTAAAAACCTCTGCGGGCATCATGCAGGAAAAAATCCAGCTCTACAGCACTGGGTTCTGTCACCTCTGCGAAGAAGCCGAGACCATTCTCCGCACTTCGGGAGTTGCCGCCGCCCATATTGACATCGCCGAACATGACGATTTGCTTGAGAAGTACGGCGCGCGCATTCCGGTGTTGCAGCGCGTAGACAATGATGCCGAACTCTCCTGGCCTTTCGATGCCGTGGCCGTATTGCGATTCCTGATTTGAGTTTGTAAAAACGGTTATCCGGTATTTCAAACAGCTTCGGCACACCGCTCCCCGCTCTGTTACAATGCGCGTCGCGACATCGTTTCAGTCTTGTTGTCGCCACCGATCACGGTTCGTAGTTCCCACCTCATTCTGCCTAAGACTGGCGCGCGCTAGCGTGACAGGCCGATGTAACCCAATAGAAAGTTAATATGTCTTTTGCTGCTCTCGGCTTGTCCGAAGAAATTGTCCGCGCCGTTACCGAACGCGGTTACACCGAACCCACGCCGATTCAGGCGCAGGCCATCCCCGTTGTGCTGTCCGGACGCGACCTGCTGGCAGGCGCGCAGACCGGCACCGGCAAGACCGCCGGTTTTACGCTGCCTATTTTGCAACGGCTTTCCACCACGGCGAAGCCCGCCACCGGAGAACACCCCCTTATCCAACTTTCCCCCGCCCACGGTGGAAAGGGCAAACGTGAAATGGGTCAGGCAGGTATTTTGCCGCAAGGCAAAAACTCGCAAAATCAATCTTCAACTTTTGCGCCGATTCGCACCTTGATCCTCGCGCCCACGCGCGAACTCGCCGCACAGATCGAGGAAAGCGTGCGCGAGTACGGCAAATACCTCAAGCTGCATTCGATGATGATGTTCGGCGGCGTCAACATCAACCCGCAAATCCAGAAGCTGCGGGGCCGCGTGGATATTCTGGTGGCCACGCCGGGACGCTTGCTGGATCACGTGCAGCAGAGGACGGTGGACTTGTCCCATGTCGAGATTCTTGTGCTGGACGAGGCTGACCGCATGCTGGACATGGGCTTCATCCGCGACATCAAAAAAATTCTGGCGCTGTTGCCCAAACAGCGGCAGAACCTGCTGTTCTCCGCCACGTTCCCGGACGAAATAAAAATGCTGGCGGACGGGATGCTCAACAAACCTGCAATGGTCGAAGTGGAGCGCCAGAATGCTACCGCCGAATTGATCACGCAGCGGGTGTATCCGGTGGATCGCGAAAGGAAGCGCGAGTTGCTCGCCCATCTCATCAAGGAACACAACTGGCATCAGGTGCTGGTGTTCACGCGCACCAAGCATGGCGCCAACCGGCTGGCCGAACAGCTCGGCAAGGACGGCATCCCGGCGCTGGCCATCCACGGCAACAAGAGCCAGGCAGCGCGCACCCGCGCGCTGGCCGAATTCAAGAGCGGCGACCTGCAAGTGCTGGTGGCGACCGACATCGCCGCACGCGGCATAGACATCATCGAATTGCCGCATGTGGTCAACTTCGAGCTGCCCAACGTGCCGGAAGATTACGTGCATCGCATCGGTCGAACCGGCCGCGCGGGCAGCGAAGGTGAGGCGAGTTCGCTGGTGTGTATTGATGAACGCAAGCTGCTGAGCGACATCGAGCGCTTGACCAAGCGCGAAGTTCCGGTCGTGCAGGTGCCCGGTTTCGAGCCGGATCCCCGCATCAAGGCCGAGCCTATCCTGAACGGGCAGAACCGGGGAATGGGTGGCGGTCGCGGAAACAATCAGGGCCGAGGACAAGGCCAGGGTCGAGGACAAAACCAGAGCCGTGTGCAATCAGCACCGCGCGCAGTTGCCGGGCAGGCAGCAGCACGTACCGGGGGCCAGCCTGGAAATTCCAGAGGCGGAGCAGGCGGCGGCAAGCCTTCTGGAGGACATGGTGCGGGTCGCGGCGCTGTGCCGGTGCTGCACCGCTCCGGCGGGCGTGGTCGTTGACCATGTGCCGCTAACTTGCGAGACGGATTGAACAGGTAGTGCAGGTTGCATTCCTGAGGCAATTCATCTAAAGTTTGCCGGGCTTCTGTGTTGGCTGTGCCTGATCTTACCGGGGTTTTTCCGATTTTTTTATCTAGAGGAAAGGTTGAAAATGAACAAGTACCTGATGCGTTTCAGTAGCTATGTAATGATAGTGTGCATGTCGAGCATGAGCGTCTGGATGCCGAATGCGCAGGCCGCCATGATCAGCAGTGAACAAGCCATAACCAGCCAGGCCGTGCAACACGATCGCGACCGGCTGCGCGCGCTGTTTGAGCGCGCCGACGTGCGCGAGCAGCTTTTGGCGCGGGGAGTGGATGCGAATGCCGCCAAGGCACGGGTTGATGCGCTGACCGACAGCGAAGTCACTGGCATTGCCGGCAAGCTCGACAACCTGCCCGCCGGGGGCGACATCATTGATGCCCTGTTGTTTGTCTTTCTGGTGCTGCTGGTTACCGACATACTCGGCTACACCAAGGTATTCCCTTTCACCAGATCAATGCATCAACACTAACCGCAGCACCCTGAATGTTTTTTTCTGTTAACGCCCGCGCAGTAGCGGGCGTTTTTATTATGCTGCTGCTCACTGCATGCAGTACGCAGCAAATGCAGATGTTGCGCAGTTCCCCGCCTCCCGATCTGCCCGCGATGGCCGAGCTGACGCAAGTCGTGTTTTATCCGCAGCAGGAACACCAGTGCGGGCCGGCATCGCTGGCGATGGCATTGCAGCATGCCGGTGTCAATGTCGAGCCGCAGCAACTGACAAGCTTTGTCTATCTGCCCGAAAAGCAAGGCAGCTTGCAGGTTGAAATGCTGGCGGCAGCACGCCGCCACGGGATGGTGGCCTATTTGCTGCCGCCCAGGCTGGCGGATGTGCTGGCAGAAATTGCTGCGGGCAACCCGGTCGTGGTGCTGCAAAATCTTGGCCTGAGCTGGTATCCGGTATGGCATTACGCGGTGGCAGTTGGATATGATCTGCGCCGCGAACAGGTGATTCTGCGTTCCGGCCATGAGGCCAGGCAAGCCTTGCCCTTCTTTACCTTCGAGAAAACATGGGCGCGCAGCAATTATTGGGCAATGGTGCTGCTGCCGCCGGGGCGGTTGCCGCAAACCGCCACTCCGGAAACTTACATTCCCGGCATCGCCGCGCTCGAACAAAGCAGCCCGGAAAGCGATGTGTGGCCTGCGTATACCGCCGCGATGCAGCGCTGGACGGATAGCCTTGCGGCAAAAATCGCTGCGGGCAATTTCGCCTATAGCCGTAATAACCTGATATTGTCCGAGCAGCTTTTTCTCGAAGCCGCGCAGGCGCACCCGGATTCAGTTGCCGCCTACAATAATCTGGCGCAAACCCTGAGCGACCTTGGAAAATATGCAGCGGCATTGGTGGCCGCGCGTCGTGCGGTGGAAATAGGCGGCTCACTGGAATCGGTGGCGCGTGGCACCTTGGAAGAAATCGAGCAACGTATGCGTGGAGCACGGAAAGAATAATGAATATGCGGAACACTATTATTGAAGCAAGACACTGATGAGCACCTCACTCACAAACGAAGAAGTGATCGCCGCCACCCAATTGTGGTTGGAACGCGCCGTCATCGGGCTGAACCTGTGCCCATTCGCCAAGGCAGTGCACGTCAAAAAGCAGATACGCTATGTGGTGAGCAGTGCGACTCACCCAGAGGAATTGCTGGAGGAACTGATGCACGAATTCGAGGTGTTGGCTGAAGCGACATCGGAAAAGATAGACACGACGCTGCTCATTCATCCTTACGTGCTCACCGATTTTCTCGACTACAACGATTTTCTGGGCGTGGTGGACGAGGCGCTGGAAGACATGGAACTGGATGGCATACTGCAAGTAGCCAGCCTGCACCCACAGTACCAGTTCGCCGACACGCAGCCGGACGACATCGAGAATTACACCAACCGTGCGCCATATCCGACCTTGCAACTGCTGCGGGAAGCGAGCATCGTCAAGGCGGTGGCCACGTTTCCTGAAGCCGAGCAGATTTTCGACAACAACATTGCGACGCTGCGCCGTTTGGGTCACGAGGGTTGGGATGCGTTGGGGCTGGCTAATGGCACCTCGCAGCCTGACAAAAAATAAAGTGCAGGACGTTACACCAACTTTCTTTGCGCTCACCCCCGATTGCGTGCTGAACGCGCTGGAAAGCGTGGGCTTCCGCAGCGATGGCCGCCTGCTGGCGCTCAACAGCTATGAGAACCGCGTCTACCAGATCGGCATGGAAGAGGGCGCTCCGCTGGTGGCGAAATTCTATCGCCCCGCGCGCTGGACAGATGCCGCCATACTCGAAGAACACGCCTTCGTGCAGGAGCTGGCCGAGCGCGAAATTCCCGTGGTGCCGGCGCTGGCGCTGGATGGTAAAACGCTGCACAGCTTCGAGGGATTCCGCTTCGCCATTTTTCCCAAACACGGTGGGCGTGCGCCCGAACTCGAAGACCGCCACACGCTGGAATGGATGGGGCGCTTCCTCGGGCGCATCCACGCCATTGGCGCACTCCAGCCGTTTCAGCATCGCCCCGAACTGAACATTGCTTCCTTTGGCGTCGCGCCGCGCGATTACCTGCTGGCGCATGATTTTATTCCGGCTGATTTGCTGGCGGCCTACAGCAGCGTGGTGGAGCAGGCGCTGGACGGCGTGCGCCACTGCTTTGATCGCGCGGGCGATGTGCAAACACTACGGCTGCACGGTGATTGCCACGCTGGCAATGTGCTATGGACGGACGATGGCCCTCACTTCGTGGACTTCGACGACAGCCGCATGGGGCCTGCGGTACAGGACTTGTGGATGTTATTGTCAGGCGAACGCGCCGACATGGTGCGGCAGTTGACTGATGTGCTGGCAGGCTATGAGGATTTTTTCGACTTCGATGAACGCGAACTGCATCTGGTCGAAGCGCTGCGCACCCTGCGCCTGATCCATTACGCCGCGTGGCTCGCGCAGCGCTGGGACGATCCCGCCTTCAAGCAGGCATTTCCGTGGTTCAACACCCAGCGCTATTGGCAGGATCGCATTCTCGAATTGCGCGAGCAGATTGCGCTGATGCAGGAAGAGCCGCTGTGGCAGGCGTAGCGCTGAATTGGTAGGTGCGAATTCATTCGCACATAATTTATTGTGCGTGCGGATGAATCCGCACCTACCACCCCACTAATCACTTTCTCCAGATTGATGGATACGAAAACGACTCGCTGTCAGTGCTCCAGCCGCAAAACATATGCCGACTGCTGTGGCCGCTATCTGGACGGTGGCGAAGCTGCTCCTACTGCCGAAGCCCTGATGCGTTCGCGCTACACCGCCTATACACTCGGTCGCGAAAATTATCTGCTGGCGACCTGGCATCTTTCCACACGCCCCGCTTCGCTGGACTTGGCGGAAGATGTGCCGACCCGGTGGATCAGTTTGGAAGTGAAGCGTCACGAACAACAGGATACCGAACACGCCATCGTCGAATTCGTCGCACGCCACAAAGTGAATGGCCGCGCGCATCGTTTGCATGAGGTCAGCCGCTTCGTGCGCGAGGAGGGGCGATGGTTCTATGTGGGCGGGGATGCCGGTTGAGGGTGTGGCTGGTTTCGAATATTGGGCACCTCTAAAAATTCAGAGTTCTCCATAAAAAATCATTAGGAAAAACTGAACAAACCCTCACCCTACCCATGAACCTTGGTGCTTTGTGAACACGGTCGTATGTAGGAGCGCAATTTATTGCGCGATCATCAATATCATATCGCCCAATAAATTGGGCTCCTACAGCAGCGCTCGTTCTCGCAATGCTTTTGGTTCGGTTCAATTCGGGCGAAAAAATTGGCGGCTGCGGTCTCTCCCACGAGGATAACCAGCGACTTAGCGGCTTTGCCGCCTAGTCGAATGGCTAGTGGTTTTATCAGAGGAAAACTTATTCAATACTGCACTTCCAGCGCTGCACACAGAAATTTCATGAATGGTACCGTCTCTGCAAAGCGCTTTCCGGCCAGTTTGACCAGGCCGGTTCCCGTCGCCTCTTTGATAGACAAAGGCGCCATGGCGACGAAGTCCTTGCGCTTGATATCCTCTATTGCCGGATGAGTGGTGTCGTAGCCGCGCGGTGGCCGGATCAGACTGTCACCCCAAAGCTTCCATTGAGCGATGAATTTTTTATCGTTACGCGCAGCAAACCATTTCTCAGGTTTCTTCGCAATCAGATCACGCAACTTCCCCAGCGCATCCGGATCGGGGTGCCAGCAGCCAACGGCAAAGAAGCACTCGTCTGTGGCGATATGCACATAGAAACCGGGCGCATGAATGTCCTTGCCCAGTTCGTGCCGGAACTGGATGCCGATATTGGTTTTATAGGGTGTCTTGTCGCGCGAGAAACGCGTATCGCGAAACACGCGCATCAGCGAGCCGCCCACCTTGCGCGGCTCTGCACGGAAGCACGGCGCGAAAGTTGCCAGCACAGGCCCCATCGCCCCGATAAATTCCAGGGCTGGCTCCCGCACCAGCGCTTCATAGCGCGGTTTGTTAGCTTCAAACCAGGCCCTGTCGTTATTGGCGGCCAGTTCGTCGAGAAACACAAAAGTCGCTTGGGTAAACATGATCGGGTCACTCTCCGTTATTTTCAGATGTTTTTGGTTGCGCCTTGAGCAGTTTTCTTCCTTCTCCGGTGAACTTCCACCAGGGAATGGAAACGCCGCTCTGCAAAAAACGCTCTGCTGCCATCAGGGTGTAGAGCACGCAAGGATCATGGCGATGGCCCATGCGTTTCCCTAACGCATAGTAGGTTGCCAGCGGATCGTGCTTTGCCAGTTGCTGCGGGTGGAATATCCCGATAGCGCGCAGGTCGGATGCGATCGCCTTGCCGATGTTGGGGATGTCCTCCAGTTTGGTTGGCTGTCCTGTTTTCACCATGCTCAAGTTGATTCCTGATTTTGCCTGAACCGATTAAGTTCCGAAAGCAGATGCCTTCCCCTTGCACGCATCGCGGGCGTGCCGATGACACTGAGCTCTTCAATATGCCGCCGCACAAGTGGTTGCAGTTTTTCATCATCCTTGGCGAGATCAGCAAGCGCCTGCATGGCCATGGTCTTGACGATGCTGCTGCTGTCGTTAGTGTAAGCCAGCAATATTTCGATGACGCGCTTTTTTTCATTCTCGGTGAGCGGCAACCGCGCCAGCATCACAGCGATATGCCAGCGCACTTCCTTTTGTTCGATCCGGCTGTATTCTTCGATTAGCGCGCGTTTGTATGGCCGCAAATATTCGGGGTGCAGGGCTGTGACCTTTTCGGCAGCATCGGCGCAACGCATACGAACCAGCGGGTCATCGAGCGCGATCCCGGAGATCAATACATCGAACAATTCCGGTTTCTCCAGCACCAGTGCGGCCACTTCATTCGATCTGCCGATGGAACGCCGGTCGCCGCCTTCAAGTATCTCCAGGATCACGTGCACGCATCGCCTCCTTTGTTTTTAACGCAACGGTTGCCGGATGATGGTTTCCTACTTCGCCGGATATGCTTTGCGGATGCCGCTCAGATAACCGCTTCCCTGCTTATCTTGGGTGTTAACTTGGGTAACAGCAAATTCAAACGCTGGTGATGCGACGTGTCACCCGTTTACATTTTCTTGGCATAGGCAACCAATTGATCGAGAGCCTTGCCCCAACCCTCGTGGAAGCCCATCGCCGCGTGCTTCTGGCAACCCGCTATCCGCATGTATCACTGTTGCGGTGTATCGGGTGCCTGTTCCGTGAGTTGCCAGTTCAATACTTGCCGTGAAGAAGAACGCTCCCGTTTCTTCTGCCTTGTGGACAGTTGTGGAAGCGGGGCGAAAGCCGGGCATGAGCGCGATCGTCCACACCAGCTTTTCGTTTTCGCACACCTCAAGGTAACAACCGAGATTGGGGAATTGTTGCCCCTCGGGTGACAGCATCACGGTGCGGAAGATGCCGCCTGGGCGCGGGTTAATTTCGCAATCTATGGTGCGCCATGGAAGCGGGCAGAACCAGGGTTTGAGATGCTCCGGTGTTGTCCATGCTCGCCAAATTAATGCTCTCGGCACATCGACGATGCGTTCAAATGTGAGGTCTAGCTTGGGATTGAGTTGATAAGTAGAGTGCATATTATTTCCTTTCCGTTTAACGTGAACGTCGCGAAGCGACACCTCATCACTCTCCCCCAATGGGGGAGAGGTAGGAGAGATAACCAGCCACTCAGTTGCCGTCTTTGGGCAACCTAGTGGAATGGTTAGTAGTTCCATCAGGGGACGGACACGGCGGCGTTCATTTTCTGTGGTGGCGCTGCCGCCATGTCCGTTAGGAGGGGTGTGCCGCAAGCATGGCATCGCAACGCCGTTGCATTTCCTCGAACGATACATCCTCGATGTGCGTGTTGATGTACCAGCGATGCCCGAAAGGATCAACCAACCCGCCCGCACGTTCGCCGTAAAACTGATCTTTTACCGGCTCAAGCACAGTCGCACCAGCTTCCACGGCGCGCTGAAAAGTCGCATCGACATCGCTCACGCGCAGAGCGATGGTAACGGGCGAGCCTCCGATGGTAGTCGGGCTTTTGTTGCCCCATGCAGGGTTTTCTTCCGCCAGATACAGCACGGCATTGCCGATTGCCAGCTCGGCATGCCCTATCTTGTTCCCCGGCTGCATGATGAGGCGGCCAACCTCCTTCGCGCCGAATATGTTTTTGTAAAACTCGATTGCAGCTTCCGCATTCTTCACGGAGAGGTAAGGTGTGATGGTGGGTAAGCCATCGGCAGGTTTGTTGAGTGTGCGCATGGCAGTCTCCTTGTGTTGCTTCACGATTTGCTCTCGCAGTTGAACATCCATTGCACGCCGAACTTATCCGTGAGGCTGCCAAAATAGCCGCCCCAAAACATCTCCTGTAAATGCATTTCCACTTTTCCGCCATCTGAAAGCGCCTGGAATAGCCGATTAGTCTCGGCGCGCGTGTCCGGCTCAAGGTTGATGTACATGTTGTTGCCCTGCTTGACCGTAAAGCCCATGGATTCCGGTGCATCCGTGCCCATCAGCACATGCCCGCCCAGAATGGGCAGGGCGACGTGCATCACCAGATTTTTGTCGGCATCACTCAGAGACGGTTGATCAGGTTGTGGTGGAATATCTTTGAAGCGGCCGATAGGCATGGAAAATTCGGTGCCGAATACTGCTTTATAGAACAGGAAAGCTGCTTCGGTGGTGCGGGGAAAATTAAGATAAGTGCTGACGCGCGCCATTTTTGCGTTCCTCCAGAATGTAAAAACGCCAGCGGAATTACTCGGCCTGAAAATCAGGCTGCATCACAGGCCCGCTGCAAGCCCGCGATGTCGATCTTTTTCATTTGCAGCAAGGCCTGCATCACTCGCCCCGCCTTCACCGGACCGGGGTCACCCAACAACTTGTCCAGGACAGTGGGAACAATCTGCCACGACACACCGAATTTGTCAGTCAGCCAGCCGCATTGAATTTCCTCTCCACCTACTGTGAGTTTTCCCCACAGATCATCGACTTCTTCCTGCGTTTCGCAGTTCACGACGAATGAGATGGCTGGAGAAATTTTGTATACCGGACCGCCATTCAATGCTACGAACTCCTGACCGTCGAGTACGAAACTTGCCGTCATGACCGATCCCTTAGGCTGCCCGGAAGCCTTGGCTCCTTCTTCCCCATATCGCTGCACACTCAATATCTTCGAGTTCCTGAAGATCGAGACATAGAAGTTCATCGCCTCTTCGGCCTGGTTATCAAACCACAGGAACGGGGTGATTTTTTGCATTTTGCTTACTCATGAATGTCGAACTGCGGGTTCCACACGACTTCCCACAAATGCTGGTCAGGGTCTTGAAAATACCCGGCATAACCGCCCCAGAACGCTTGCTGGGCAGGCTTGACGATTACGGCGCCTGCCCGCCTTGCCTGCTCCATAACCAAGTCCACTTCATCTTTTGAAGCGACGTTGTGTCCAATCGTGAGCTCGGTGGCGCTCGGTTGCCCCATTATTATGCCCGTGTCTTGCGCGATACTTTTTCGCGGCCAGATGGCCAGCTTCAAGCCTGCATTCAAATCGAAAAATGCGACCGCGCCATATTCAAATTCCGTGCCGAAAATCCCCTGCGTCGGCAAACCCAGCCCGTCCCGGTAAAACGCGAGCGACCTTTCCAGATCATCAACGCCAAGGGTGATAACAGTGATACGCGGCTCCATATTCGCCTATTTTAAATTCCGAGTGGGTAATGCTTCATAGATCGGAAGAGCGTCGTGTAGGGAAAGAGTGTAGATCTCGGTGGTCGCCGTATCATTAAAAAAAA
>FZPX01000394.1_pt1 | contig 15487 bp, 13 predicted proteins | sample 1534791 | NCBI WGS metagenome assembly FZPX01 (sample SAMEA104161951, study PRJEB21768) | metagenome | biome: subterrestrial habitat; feature: phreatic zone; material: underground water | place: France | collected 2016-06-01 | depth 60 m | reverse complement strand
CTCGGGCCGATCCCCGGCGCGAGATCATCGAGTATATGCGCGCGCACCCAGAGGCGGTCGATACGGTCGACGGAATCCTGGATTGGTGGATACCTATGCAGCGCTACGAGAATGCAAAGAATGAGATTCAGCAGGCGCTGCTCGATCTTAAGCAGCAGGGGCTGATCGAAGAAATCGTGCTGGGCAACGGAAACCGGCTTTACCGGTTGGCCAGTGGAAAGTGCAAGCTGTCGTGATTATTTGCTCACGCGGGTTCAAATATGAAGTGCAACTCTTGGTTTGAAAAGCTGGCCGTTGAAGGCCGCGCAGTCAAGACCGGACTGTCCGACAACAAGGTGATTTATACATGCACCCCAACAGAAAAATGAGACAGGCAGCAGACAGGATTGAACAGAGTTATCTCCAAGCTGACGAACCTACGCTCGCGCAGGTTGCAGATGATGATGTGCATGCAGCCAAGATCAAAGGCTCGTACCCATCCGACACGGCAGAAGTAACCAGCTCAAGTGTTGAGCCAGAAAGCGTATATGAAGAAAGCTACGCCAGCCTGCTGCCCATGTTGCAGCGCCTGGATCAGCGTCTAGCTGCCGCAGTCAATGCAACAGATCAGGTTTTTGCGGCACGCGCAGCGGGAGACTTGTATCGCGGGCTGGCCATTACACCAGCCGATGTCGTCGCGGCCTTCGGTCGAGTACCCGGCGAACCATTCATGCGATTAAGCATGCATGCACATGAGATTTACGAATCCACCAACTCGCTCAGCTTGCGCCGTTTGTTATGGCTGCAGCAAGTGTATGGCTTATCAGATATTGATCTGGACATCATCCTCATCTGCCTCGCACCCGAGATTGACCTGCGCTACGAGCGCCTGTACGCCTACCTGCAAGACGATGTTACCAAGCGCAAATCCGGCATAGACCTCGCGCTCAATCTGCTCTGCGCGTCGGCGGGAGAAAAACTCCAGCATCGCGAACGTTTCGCGCCCGATGCGCCTTTGGTTCATCACCGGATGATCGAAGTCTTCGCCGATCCGCACCACCAGAACCCACCTTTGCTTGCACGCTTCTTCAGGCTGGATGAACAGATCGTGCGCTTCTTGTTGCTCGGCGACAGCATGGATACGCGGCTGGCACATTTCTGTCGCATGGTGCATCCATCCGAGTATCAGAATGATCAACTGTTGCCTGACGAGATACGCCAGAGCTTGCAAGCTATGGCAGCGAACCAGCCGCAGTCATCAATCAGACTGAGTTTCGAAGGGCCCACAGATTGCGGTCAAACCGAAGCCGTCGCACTGCTCGCATCAACGCTGAATATGCGAGTGCTCCAGGTCGATTTAGGTCGGCTCGGCGCCACAGCGACCTCGCAAACAGACGACATGCTGCAAACAGCAGTGCGAGAAGCCTGGCTGCGCGGAGCGCTCCTGCACATCAAAGGCAGTGCCTCACAGGTCGAACCATCCGTGGCCGATACTCTCGATGCGCTCTGGCTTGCGCTCCGTAACACAACTATCCCCTTCGTTATTGAAAGCGAAACTCCTTGGGTTTCTGCAGCAGCCAAACCACTGGGCGTCGTGACATTGCACTTCACAATTCCGGCAATAGCGCAGCGCGAATATTGGTGGCAACAGTGCCTGAGCCAAAACGGAATTGCCGCAGACGAAGATTTGATATCCATGCTCGCCCAGCGATACCGATTGAACTTCGCACAAATTCAGGATGCGGCAAAAACGGGGTCGGCAGCGCAGTGGAGTGTTGGTTACGACAAAGGCATGACCGCTCTGCTTGGTAACAACAACCTGTCCTCATCCGCAAAAGCACAAACGCGACACCTGCTCGCCAAGCTGGCGCTGCATATCGTGCCACGGCGTGATTGGCATGATCTGGTTCTGCCGGAAGATGCAGACACGCAGTTGCGCGAGATCTGTTCCCAATACATACACCGGCAGCAAGTGCTCGATGGCTGGGGATTCGGGCAGAAACTCTCCTACGGCAAGGGCATCAATGTCCTGTTCGCCGGGCCATCCGGCACCGGTAAAACCATGGCTGCCGAGATCGTCGCCAACGAGCTTGGGCTCGACCTGTACAAGATTGATTTGGCGGGCGTCGTCAGCAAATACATCGGCGAAACCGAGAAGAATCTGGACAGGATTTTTACCGCAGCCGAGCACGCCAACGCCGTCCTGTTTTTCGACGAAGCCGATGCACTGTTCGGCAAACGCACCGACGTGAGCGACGCCCATGACCGATATGCCAACATTGAAGTCAGCTACTTGCTACAAAAGATGGAGCAATACGATGGGCTCGCCATCCTCGCGACCAATCTGCGTGACAACATGGATGAAGCCTTCATTCGCCGCCTGGCATTCTCCGTTTATTTCCCGTTCCCGGACGATACGCAACGCCTGCGCATCTGGCGCAGTATTTGGCCGGCGAATACACCGTTGGCCGACGAAGTGGATCTGGAATTCATTGCGCGTGAAATCAAAGTGAGCGGCGGCAGCATCAAGAACATCGCGCTCAGCGCAGCGTATCTGGCGGCATCACAAGGCAGTCCGATTGTGATGCACCATTTAGTTCATGCGGCAAATCGGGAATTTGACAAGTTGGGGCGTTCGCTTTCTATTGGCCAATATCACGCCCGGCCCAGAGTGGTGACAGTATGAACAGTTCGATGCTAATGGAGCGAGCGTGGATCCTAGACGCACCTAATTCGGAATTAGAGAACCACAAGGTGCTTGTACGTGAACTAAAGACTGCGGGTGAAAATGTCAAGAATAATGCGCTTCGTATAACGATCACTGCGGTTGCGAGTGGTAGCTCAATGGAAAATTCGATTTTTCTACATACTGTAAGTCGCGAGAATGAGAAGGATGGACGATCTTCATCGTTTTTACCTTCTTTCTGCAAATCAAGAGGCAGATTAACGTACAGGGGTAATAGTTAGGTAAGCTTGCTATGGCACAACCAACGACAACGAGAATCCAAACTCCGCTGTTAAGTAACAGGCATGTGGGGCAGTCGCCACAATTTCGCACTGGTCCTACACCGCTTTCGAATCAAAGCGTCAATAGTATGTTAGCCCGTGCTAGACAAGGGGCTCAACCTTCTGCGGCTAATGGAGCGCGGACGAAAGTAAACCCCGTGTCTTCTGGTTTGAAGCTAGACGCTTTGAGGGGAGCAAATAGTGCAGGTGGTGTTCCAAAAGCGAGAGATTTATCGCCAGAAGAACAAGCAGAGATGGAGCTGGATATAGAACGATTCAGGAGTTTTTTGAAGAAATGGCGGCTTGAGCCTGTTGACGAACTCAATATCATCGAGACTATCAGAAAGTATGATCGGCGCGACGAGACTGGGTCAACTTATTATCTAGACAGGTTTCTTCTGAGGTTGAAGACTAGAGATGTTCACTGGACGAGCGGCTTCTTTGAGAAGTCCGCGATTATCTATGACATGCTTTGGTATGAGCTACGAGGGGCATTTCATACATACTTCAAACAACTCGTCGATAAGAGTATTAGTCAGAAGACTATGGGGCCAACGAACACCAAGTCTGAAGACTTTCTTCCGCAGTTGGCGAAAGCAGAGGCCATGGGTCTTTGGGGCATGCTCAAAGGCATGGGCACTGGCTTGGTCAGCATGGCCGGACCCGAGGCCGCACAATACATAGGCGCGCAGTTCGATGAGACCGCGCACATCCTATTCGGACACGAATGGGATTCGTCTGAGCCACTAGTTCTTGGTATGAATGCTGGACAGATCGGCACCGCTGGTGGCGACGTCATCATGCAGCTGGCGATGTTCGCGCGAACTGCGGGGGCCAAGGGAGGCAAGGTGCTTCAACTGTTGAATAACCTCGACAAATTCAAGCGTGCTCAACAAATGCTGGGAGCACTCGGCGGTGTGCAAGGCGTGTTGATGGCGACCAAGGGCATCGCCGAACTGATCGATGCCAAGCGAAAAGCCAAGGAATCAATCACCGCCGACGCGCTTCTCCACGATATGGCCTTCGTCAACCAATTGGTGATGCTGCTTTCGAGCGGGATCGGTATTGCGCTGGCTATCAAAGGCGCTCCCCCGTCAGCCCAGCAAGCTGCCACGCGGGCGCGCATTGGCGTATTGTTGAGTACGGTACAGGTTACATCGGCCGTGGCGGATATCTCGCGCATTGCGCAGTCGGATTCGAGCGAACTTGAAAAAGAGCTTGCATACGGCCAAGTCATATCGGGCCTGATCCCACAGTTGGTCGGTCTGATAATCGCAGGCCACGGCCACGTGCAAGCCAAGCGCGAAGCGACGCAAGAGCGCCAAGCGCAAGCCCAGAGCCAGCAAGAGGCCAAGACACCATCGGGCGTCGAAGCGCCAGTCAAAACCGAAGCGCAGCAAACTGCGGCCGAGCCTACGGCAGCGGGTCAGGCAATGCACGCCCCGGACGAGCCGGTGCCGGCCAAGAAACTCAGTGCCCACGCCGCGCTGGAGCAGGCCCGAAAACCCATCGCCGACGCCCACCAGGCTCAGATGCAAGACGAGGTCAAGAACCACCTGGCTCCGCGAATCGTTCCCGGCATGCCTGCCGATCTGGCCGCCGGCTTGCGCGAGCCGCTCTACACGCCGCCGGCCCGTGGCGAAAAGAGCAAGACTATTGGCCAGCCACACGCCACGCTCGAGGCTGCACGCCAGGCCTACGACCATGTGCTCTCCGAAACTGGCGCCCGCGTCGAAGCTGGCATCTGGCAGCACCCCGATACCGGCGAGTACGTCGTACAGCTGGGGCATCCCACGTCAGTCACCCCCCCAGACCAAGACACAGGCTGGCGCTCGGTGCAGCATTTTCACCCCAACACCTCGGACGTGCCGCTGTGGCGCATGCCCTCCGGCGCCGACGTGTCCGGGCTGGTCGGGCAGGCCGCAGGCCACGGTCGCGCGGCAACTGAAATCGTCGAGTACCCCTTACCCAATGGCAGTCGCGGCCGCGCCGCCTACACCGTAACGACCGAGGGTAAGCTCATCGTCGAATTCATCGGCATCGACGGTCAGCGCGTTTCCAAGACAATCAACAAGGTCGAAGACTACAAGGGCTATCATCCGAGCCGCAAAGTCGCTGCTGACCCGGCGATTCGCAACGAAGTAGATCAGTGGCTGGACTCGCGGCGCGGCAAGCAACCTGCCTCCGCCCCCGAGCCGCGCGGCCAGGCCATGCACGCACCGGCGCCCAAGAAGCCGTCCGACGGGCCGGGCATGCCCGCGCCACCTCAACGCGCGGCCATTCCTGTGTTCGAACTCACACCGACTTCGACGGAACGGCTCGTTGCGGTACGCGTGCAAGGCGACTCCAAGACCAAGGGGCATTACATCGTCGGGCCAGAGCTTCCCGCAGGCCAAAACCCGTTTGAAGTCGATCGGGCCACCTACATGAAGAGCGCGAGCAAAGACTTCAAGAGCGCCGCCAAAGACGAGGCTTTCATCGTCGTGCCAGAGAGCCAAGCATGCGCCATGGGTTTCGCGGAGCGAGGCAAGCCCTTCAATAACGCTGTCGGCAAGCTGGCCGACTCCGATGCACCTGCCTTTACGCCTTACAAGAAGGGTGGCAAAACCCTGGAGTCTCGACATGCAGAACCTGACACGCATCCGCTCGCCGCGCGAACCAGTCCCAAGAAAAGTGAGGCCAAGAGAAAAGGTGCTTGGGGTAGCACCATTGCACCCAGCCTGCAAGAGAATGAGTCTTACAAATTTCAGTTGGCCAAGCAAGGTGAACTCGGCCTCAAACGTGCGGGCAATGCCAGTGAGAAAGGTGCCGATCACATTACTGTCGATCTCTCCAGTGCACCGCCTAAGATTTTTCTGAACGATGCCACTACACCTTACCAGAGCAAGAAACCAAAACCGGCACACAAAGATTGGCACAATCAATTCAAAAAAGATTTTCCGGTTAACGCCAAAGGTGTGCGCGATTTCGGTTTTGACAGCCCCGAGATCAACGCCAAGATCAACCAGGCGTTCGATGCTGGCGAGGTCTACACACGCACGCTACGTCCGGGTGGGGTCGTCGATGTGGATGGCGCACCGATGCGTGAATACGTGGCCGACAAGCCGGTAAAGGTCGGGCGCAAGAGCCCGCAGAAGAACTAACCATGGTCAATCGAGAATCGATGCGGAATCGATGGGGTCAGATTCGATTGACAATCGATGAATCGATGGGGTCAGATTCGATTGATATTGTACAAACGATGAAACTGAAATACGGAATGCTGATTTTTGGAGCTTTAGAAGTCAGGTAACAAAGATGGATGGAGCTGTGTTGGAAGGTGCGCCGTATATACAGCTTCGGTAATGAAATATGAAAGGTAACCCAACAAAATTGCAAAGGTAGCCATGTTTCAAGACTTGGATTTAACAATTGAAAAACTGCTCCACGACAGTCAAGCGCCTGCCGAGCTTAAAAGTGCGGATGTGGTTTTCGAAACTCCAAAAAAGGGCTATGTGTCCGGCACTAAAGCGGACGTCAATTTGTTTTTATACGAAGTAAAAGAGAACCGGGCGTTGCGCGACCCCGTGCCTTTCGTGACACAGGCGAATAATGAATACACGAAAAAAATGCCGCCCTTGCGGGTAGATTGTTCGTATCTGGTGACGACTTGGTCAAATGACAAACAACATCAGATAGTCTCTTACGAGCACATGCTCTTGGGAAAAACCCTCGCATGGCTGAGTTCTTTTCCCACGATACCTGAAACATATATCACTGCGGGAGGGTTAAGCGGGCAGATTTACGCTCCGCCTACGATGGTGGCGCAATTAGATGGTGGTCGGAACATGGGCGAGTTTTGGTCGGCGCTGGGTATACCGCCACGGCCCTATTTCAATCTGGTCGTGACGATCACGATGGATCTCAACAGCATCATCGCAAGGTCAACAGCCGTGACGACTTTAACCACTGGATACCAGCAAGGAAATGTTATTGCATCTGCCGAAGATCGCGTGATTGTTGGAGGGCGGGTTTTGGATGCGACGAATGGCTCCATAAAGCCGGTAGTAGGGGCATGGGTGCAGTTAGAAACTCTTGCAAACGAGCCATTGCAGACAATGAAAACAAATGAGTTAGGGCAGTTTGTGTTTGCTTCGATTCATCAAGGCCAGAAATACGTTTTAAGAGCAAATGTGACTGGGTTGGGTAGTAAGAGTCCGGTGGTAGATGTTCCCTCGTCGAGTGGCGAGTACGACATTGTTTTTCCGTAATCAGTTAATAGCGAGGGAGGAAATATCATGGCAATACAGGTAGATTATCCAGGTGTGTATATAGACGAGTTTGCGCCATCCGCGCCTATTCAAGGCGTTGGAACTTCAACTGCAGCATTCCTCGGTGTATGCAAATATGGCCCGCCTAATGAACCAACCATGATCACCAGTTGGGATGCGTTTCTGAAGACTTTCACCTCGGGCAAGCCGGTTAACCAAGACCCGCCCGATGACGACAACTATCTTTGGTATGCCGTGCAGGGGTTCTTTGCAAATGGCGGTCGGGTCTGTTATGTCACCGCTATCAGCAACGCCAGCCCGGACCATGCCGATCTTAATGACGCGGCATCGGCCGCGACAATCACCGTCAGCGCACGCCAAAGCGGCATTTCTAACCCGACGATTTCGGTGTCCGCCGGTGCGGCGCATTCAGTCAAGCCATACGACGCGACTAACAATCCTACTGGGGCTAGGCTCTTCCAGCCGACTGCGACCGTAAACGTCATCGCTGCGAGTCCTGGGAAGGTGACATTCGGCAGCGAAGGCGATGCAGCGAAGTTTGTCGCGGGCGACCGCCTTAAAATCGATGGGGGCGGGCACACTGAGTTTCCCACTGTAATGTATCGCTCGGGAAGGGACGTCTTTCTTACGGCAGACCTGACGAGCACTTATGTAGGTGCGACCGTTACACTTGCGCCGACCGATCCGACGAGTTTTCGCGTCTCGGGAGACGCCGCTGCTCTGGTTGTGGGCAGCATCGTGACGCTGACCCAGACTGCTAATACCGCTTCACCAAAGACGACAGTCGTCACCAGCGTTACCCGGCAACGGCTCACGACGAGCATCACTACTTACGGCGTGTCGGTGAGGGACGATGTAAGCGGCTTCGATCCCTATGGCACCAATCCGGTCACGTTACAATCCGAGGAGTTCAGCTTGACCGTCAGTGGTCATCCACTACCTTACGACGGTCTGTCAATGAACTCCGGGCATCCGCGTTACTACGAGACGGTGGTGAACGGTGATCCTGCCAGGACCATCACCGTGGCACCTTATCGAAACCCGAGCACAGGCGCGCCGAATGTAACTGCGTTGCCGGGCAATCGTCCAACAACAACGACCTCGGTTAATCTGGGGGGTGGCAGCAATTTTAATTCGATCCAAGTGACAGCAAATGATTATGGCGACGCGCTCAACAAGCTAAAGGCAGTCAAGGATGTCAATATCGTCGTCGTCGCTGATCGGATGGGGCAGGATGTTCAGTCACTCGTACTGGCGCATTGCGAAAAAATGAAGGATCGTTTCGCTATCTTCTCCGCCCAGAAAGCGATAGCGGTTCAGGACCTCGTCAGCACGCAACTGGGCTGGCTGTTGAGCGACAAGGGTTTTGGCGCGCTCTATTATCCTTGGATCTCCGTGACGTCGGCCAAGAGCAGCCTGCCCATCCTAGTGCCGCCCAGCGGGCATGTGGCGGGTATCTATGCGCGCACCGATGCCAGCCGTGGCGTGTTCAAGGCGCCGGCGGGGAATGAGGCGTCGGTCGCGACGGCGCTGGGCGTCGAGCGCATGCTGAATGATACCGATCACGGCGTGCTGAACCTGAAGGGGGTCAACGTCATACGTGTATTCCAGCAGGGTGGGCGTCCGATTGTCTGGGGCGCCCGCACCACGGCAACGACGGTCGATACCAACTGGCAATACGTCAATATCCGCCGGTTGTTCATCTACCTCGAGCAATCGATTCAACGGGGTATTCGCGGCGCGGTATTCGAACCAAACAATATTGCTTTATGGGAAAAGCTCAAACGCACGATCCGTGCGTTCCTGATGACGCAATGGCGCGACGGGGCGTTGTTTGGAAAAACAGCGGAAGAGGCATTCTACATTCGCATCGACGATGTGCTGAATCCATTTAGCGAGCAGGCGTTGGGTCGGCTGAATATCGAAATCGGAGTGCGGCCTTCGTATCCTGCGGAATTCATTGTTGTGCGGATCGGAATCTGGCAAGGCGGTTCCGATGTGAGCGAATCTTAAGATAACGTCGAGGAGAAAAAAATGGCAACCAGAGTTGATCCGTATCGTAATTTCAATTTCGTCGTCGAGATCGATGGCATCAAGCAGGCGGGCTTCAGCGACTGTAGCGGGTTTGGCGCGAACACCGATCCGATCGAATATCGCGAGGGCGGTGAAAACACAACCGTGCGCAAGCTGCCCGGCGTGACGAAGTATCCGAACATCACCCTGAAATGGGGCCTGACCGATTCGCGCGAACTTTACGATTGGTATAACAACGTCGTGAAAGGCAAGGTGGTGCGCAAAACCGGCAGTATCGTGTTGTATGACCTGGATGGCATCACTGAAAAAGTGCGCTGGAATTTCGTCAACGCCTGGCCCACCAAGTGGGACGGCCCGGACTTCAGCGCAAAGGCCAACGACATCTCGATAGAAACGCTGGAGCTGGCACACGAAGGTATCGAAAGGGCGTAATCATGATCCAGACAGAATACGAATTCACGCTGCCGGTCGGTTATCAGGACGAAGAGGGCAATCTGCATCGCGACGGCACCATGCGCCTGGCAACGGCTGCAGACGAAATTACCCCGCTGCGCGATGGGCGGGTGCAGGCTAATCCGGCATACTTGATCGTGATTCTGCTGTCGCGCGTGGTTACGCGGTTGGGCAGCGTGGCGCACATCAATCCCAAGTTGGTCGAAAGTTTGTATGCCGCCGATCTGGCCTATTTGCAAAACCTGTACAACGAGATCAATCAGGTGGATCAGGGGCATCTTACGGCAACCTGCCCGCAGTGCCGGCATGTGTTCGAGATGGAGCGGCCCGCGTTGGGGGGATTGTAGGCTACCCCCTCAAACAGCTTTACGAGGAGGTAGCCTTCGTTGCCTACCACTTTAATTGGAACCAGGACGAAATCATGAACATGGAGCATAGCGACCGCCGCCGCTGGGTGACCGAAATCAGCGGCATCAACGGACGCATGAACGCAAGTGGTTCTTAGCCACAACATTCCCTCTCACACGTGCTGGAGAGGGGAGCAAAACAGCCTATTGAATTTTTTAGGATGAACGAAGCATGAGAACGCGGAAACAATACAGGGCACTGCTGGATCGGGCACACGGTTATACGGCATACGCAAGCCGGATGTTGCCTGCCCGTCGCGCTCTTGCCGCATCGCAGCGCTCCTGGAATTTGGCGCAGGCCATTGCTGCTCGCTATGCGGCAATCGAGCGGCGCTGGCCGCTGATGGCATTTGTGTTCGATCAGCCCGACCGCAGCGGCGTGCCGGTATCGAATACCTACCGCACCACGCACCCGTCAATATTTTTAAATCCGCGTGTGATCTTGCGCATGCTCGTCAGTCATCGCAACGAGATAAAGCGTGTGATTGCAGATCGTGCCCCGGCACAGCCTTTCGGCAGGGAAGCAGCGCCCATGACATTTGCGACATCACCGCGACAGAAACTGCGAGAACAGGATGAAGTCATCGAACGTATCGTGCGGCGTGCCGTGCGTGATGAGAATCCGCTGAGGGAAAACTTCAAGCAGTCAGAACGTAACCCGGTACGAGTGCCGCAAGTGGCACCGGTTGAAAATGTTGCACCCATGCAATCACCGTCGTTGGCACGCGTGTACCGGCATACCGCAAAAGCGAATAACGATTCAACTGTAGTGGCGATGAACGCTGCAAATGAAAAAGAAATACCGCGCGTTGTAGCGGATCGGGGTTTGAACCCTGCCGCTGCGATGCCACCGCAAGTGGATATCACGCGCATCACCGATCAGGTGATGCAGGCGCTTGACCGGCGCATTGTGGCGCAGCGCGAACGGTTGGGGAGGATCTGACATGGCGCTCGAAAAAGCCACCATCACCAACCTCACCAGCGGCGAAAGAGTGTCGGTGCTGTTCAATCCCGAGGAATACAGCCTCAACCGCGATATCAACTACGCGCAAATCGCCGTGCCGGGACTGAGCGGCCCCTTGCTCCAGTTCGTGCACGGCAACATGCAGACGCTGGAGATGGAGTTGTTTCTCGACACCTATGAGGAACATCGGGAGGGCAGCCGCGTCATGAATCAGGCGGGGGGAGATGTACGTGAGCTGGTGAAAAAAGTAACCAGTTTGATGAATATCGATCCCACCATCCATGCGCCGCCGGTGCTGATGTTCACCTGGGGCTCATTGTCGTTTACATGTGTGCTGGCGCGTGCCAGCCAGAAATACAATATGTTCCGTCCGGATGGTGTGCCGGTACGCGCCCGCGTGCAGGTGACCTTCAACGAGTTCCGCAATGCCGATCTCGAAGCCAAGGAAATCAAACGCGAGACAGCGGATTACACCAAGACCTATACCGTCACGGCAGGCGAGACGCTCAGCGCCATCGCCGGGCGCGAATATGGCAACCCGAAGATGTGGCGACCGATTGCGCTGGCCAATGACGTGCTCGATCCGCATCGCCTGCCGACGGGAATCCGGCTGGTGATACCGCGTCTGCCTTATCGGCACATGGAAACCGGGGAGGTCTTCCAATGACCATGCCGAACGCCGCCATGCGTTACGCACCGGAATTCCAGGTCCGCATCAACGATCAGGCGGTGCCTGCCGCGCTGCGCGCCTCGATTACCAGTGCAAGTTATCAGACCGGGTTGGAAGGCGCGGATCGAGTGGAGCTTTCCGTCGCCAATGAGAATCTGCGCTGGCTCGACCATCCGCTGCTCAAACTCGATAACAAGCTGGTGCTATCCATGGGCTATGCGCCCGATCCGCTACGGCAACAATTCGTCGGCGAGATCGTCGCGCTGGCGCCCACCTTTCCGGCTAGCGGCTCGCCGATGATCACCGTGTCGGCACAAGACCTGCGCCACCGCATGCAGCGTGGCAACAAGGTGCGCTGGTTTGCGATTGCCAAAGAGTGCCTGGGTAATTTTCCGATACCGGATGCGGGCGTGGCAGCCTTGGTGTCGGCCGAGAATTCGATGGTACCGATTTTGGATCCGATCAGCGCGGCGCTATCGGTGCTCATCGGAGGAGCCGAGGCGGCTGCCACATACTTTAATGGTAGCCCGGATGCACAACAAAAATTGATACGTCGCCAAGGCGGTGAGAGCGATTACGACTTCCTGCGGAAGATATGCACAGAAAACGGTTGGGAGATGGTGGTGGATCACCAGGGCCCGCTGGGAGGGCGCAGCTTGCATTTCATGTCGTTGATCGAGTCGTCGCTTAAGCAGCCATTGAAGCTGCGTTACGGGCAGTCGTTGATCGATTTCACACCGCGCATCAGCAATGTTGGTCAGGTGGCACGAGTAGCCGTCAGTTTCTGGGTGCCGGATATAGATAAGGAATTCACCGTGGCTGCGGGTTGGGATTGGGATCGCAGCGCGCTCACGCTGGATATTATTCCCGGATACGGGACTCCCGATCTTGCAGCGGGGACAGAGGCAAACAAGAATCCGGTGATGGTGCTTAGTGAGCCGCTTACCAGCAAGACCGCGCCGCGCGTACTGGTAAGCACGCTGCTGGCGAAGTTAAACAATCGGCTTACGGGCAGCGGTCGTTGCGTGGGTGACCCTCGCATACAGGCCGGGGAATTGATGCGCTTGGAAGGCGTTGGCAAACAATTTGGTGGCTTGTATCGGGTGACCTCAGCCACACATACCATCGACGGCGGTGGTTATCAAACCAGCTTTGAATTGCGCAAGGAGGTGTGGTTCGGCTCCATTCCTGCGCTGGAGCAGGGCGCAGTGAAGGTTGAAGCCTTCGGTCAAAGCATACGTATTGGAGGCTCAGCATGAGCGGCGAATTTCTGAAATCACAGACCAAGCGAGAAGCCACTGAGGAGAAAGCTGAAAAGACCGGTTTTATGGCAGGCCAGGTGATCCGCAATTGCGATAAAACGCGGATAGGGCGCGTGAAAGTCAAGCTGTATGCGCGCGGCAATCAGGAAATCTGGGCAAGAGTTGTTAAGCCCGACAATGGGATGTATTTCATGCCGCAAGTGGACGATGAGGTGCTGGTGGGATTTCTTCAGGGTGATGGTAATGAAGCCTATGTCATGGGCCAGCTATGGAATGCAAATAATCTCCCACCCAGGCAGCAAAAAAATGATTCTGATGGAGAAAATGATCCGGTTAACAAAAGAGTGATCTTGACTCCCAAAAAGCTCGAGATTTCGTTTGATGACGAAAAACTATCCATCGTGATCAAGACCGAGGATGGTCAGTATGTAACGCTCAAACCCGATGGGATAGAGATCGGTGCTGACGACAAAGGGAATGCAGTCGTTACCTTGGACAAATCAGGAAATATCAGCATCAAGGCGGCAAACAAAATCAGTTTTAGCGCGCCGGAGATCGAGTTGAACGCGCAAAACAATTTAACCTTGAGTGCGGGCGCCATTGCCGAGCTGCATGCCAGTACGGTGAAGATTAACTAGCGTGAACGGGGGGCGATATGCCATTTGCAGCAAGATTCGGAGACATGACAGCACATGGCACCCCATTGGGGCCGGGGCCGGGCAGCCCGAATGTTCTGATCGGCGGGATGCCGGCGTGGCGCATGTTGATGGACGTGCATTCCTGTCCGGTCAGTACGCCGAACCCGCATGCGACAGGTACGGTACTCATCGGCAGTTCCAACGTTCTTATTAACGGTTGCGGTGCCGCGCGGATGGGCGATGTGATAACCGAAGCGGGGCCACCCAACACCATAGCGGCGGGTTGCCTAACCGTCCAAATAGGAGGTTGATTTAACATGAGCGTTGAATCGTTTGATCCTGCCAAAGCCTTCCTCGGAGTGGGCTGGGCGTTCCCGGTGACGCTCGACGCTGCAACGCAGGATGTGGCCAGTGCAGAATATGAAGAGGACATCCGCCAGGCTATCCTCATCATTCTGGAGACCACTCCTGGCGAGCGCGTAATGCGCCCCGATTTCGGCTCGGGCTTGCACGCCATGGTATTCGAGCCGGTGAACTACACCACGCTCGCGCTGGTGAAGCAACGCGTCGAGCATGCACTCGTGATGTGGGAGCCGCGCATCGATGTGCGCGAAGTCAAAGTGACGACCAATGATGCCGCGCGGAATCGCCTCGACATCGATATCGGCTATCAGGTGCGTGCCACCAACACTTTCTACAACCTGGTGTATCCGTTTTATTTGCAGGAGGGCCGCGAATGAGCGCAACGCTTATCAGCAGCGTTTCCGGACAGCAGGCGATCATGCAGTCGCTGTTGCGGCGCGTGCCGGGTTACACACCGGAATGGTCACTCGCACCCGGCACCAAAGGGTATGCGCTGCTCGAAGTATTGGCGCGCTATCAGTCGCTGTTGGATATTGGGAAGGGTGGCCTGCCCGAGCGCAATTTGCTCGCGATGCTCGACATGCTTGCGATGCCACTGTTACCGGCACAGGCCGCACGCGCACCGGTGGTGTTTCAATTGAATCCCGATAGCGCAGTGGATGTCACCGTGGCTGCCGACAGCCAGTTGGCCGCGCAACCTCCACCGCCACCTCCGTCACCGCTCGCGGGTGCGCCTGTGGGCAATCCGCCACCCGTGCTATTTTTCACCGAGAAAACCGTCACCCTCGCGCGCGCGAAACTTGCCTCGCTCTACAGTGTGGATCCGGGCAGTGACAGCTATGCCGATCACTCCGCAAACCTCACCGACGGGTTTACCGTTTTCGGCGACATGGCGCGCACCGAGCATGCGATCTATTTGGGCCATGACCGGCTGTTCAAATTGGGCGGTCACGAGATCACGCTGCTGTTGCAGTGCACCTTGGACGTAGCGCCACTGAAGCCGCTCGATATTCATTGGCAGTACTTGAGCGAAGTTGGTTGGATCACTTTGCAACTGGCCGAAGAAGAGGACACTACACGCGGACTTACTCAAGACGGTCAGATCGCGTTGCGGCTCAATTGTGGGCCGGATGCGAAGAAAGAGACTTTCAATGGTCGCAACACCTATTGGGTTCGCGGCACGCTCAACACGCCAGTGATACGCGGCGAGAACCTGCGCCACAATCCGCTCACCATCAACGACCTGCGCATCCGCGTCCAGTTCAAGAAGAAAGATTTGTTGCCGGAGGCCGCGTTCGCCGATGGTGTGCGGCTGGATGTCAGCAAAGACTTCTACCCCTTCGGCCAACAACCGGCGACATTCAATCTCTTGGGTATGATTCCTCGCGGCTTGCCGCGACTTTGATTTTGTCTTTTATTAGAATGTGCGGATGAGCGAAT
>FZPX01000395.1_pt1 | contig 15509 bp, 14 predicted proteins | sample 1534791 | NCBI WGS metagenome assembly FZPX01 (sample SAMEA104161951, study PRJEB21768) | metagenome | biome: subterrestrial habitat; feature: phreatic zone; material: underground water | place: France | collected 2016-06-01 | depth 60 m | reverse complement strand
AGTTCAAACGCCTTGATGGCATAAGCATCATAGGCGGTGGTGAAAATAACGACCGGCGGCTTGGGCAGTTTGTTGAGATGCTGCGCCAGTTCGATGCCGTCCATCTGCGGCATGCGGATGTCCATCAACACCACATCGGCATGGGTCGCGGACAGCTTGTCGAGCGCTTCGCGCCCATTGCCCGCTTCGCCGATAATTTCCAGCGGCAGTTGCTCGGCGCAATCGGCGAGCAATTCTTTGATGCGGTTGCGCGCAAGCGGCTCGTCGTCCACCACAAACACGGTGAGAGGGAGTTCAACTATGCTCATCGGTTTTCTCCTGTACGTAGGGCAGCATGATATGCACCCGGTAAAAGTCCTTGCCGGTTTCCGTTGTGTAGCGCGCTTCAAGATCAAACTGCAAGGACAGCCGCTCCCGGATATTGGTCAATGCCATTTTGTTTCCGGCATGGCGGCTGCTTTGTTCCTGTCGGGGGTTGTACATTTCGAGGTGCAGCTCGTTGCCGCTGCGGTACAGCTTGATGTCTATCACCCCCCCCTCGGCTAGCGGCTCGATGCCGTGATACACGGCGTTTTCCAGCAGCGGTTGCAACATCAGCGGCGGCAGCAGCGCATTATCCGGCATGTCTTCAGTGTGCCAGTTCACTTTGAGGCGCTCTCCCAGACGCAATTGTTCCAGCGCGAGGTACTGACGGGCAAGAGCCACTTCATGCCGCGCAGGAACCAAGGCCCCGTCATGCGCCATTGCCATGCGGAACAGGTCGGCCATATCTTCCAGCGCGGTCTCGGCGCGCTTGGGGTCGGCGCGCATGATACCGAGCACGGCATTGATGCTGTTGAACAGAAAATGCGGGCGGATGCGCGCCTGCAAGGCTTGCAAGCGCGCCTTATGCAAGGCCGGAGAAAGCGCATGCGCGCGCAATCTGAAATAGGCCAGCAGCAGAGCGGCGATGGCGCTGCCCAGCAAGGCGTTGCGCGCCGAGTGGAAATGTCCATACACAATGAGCGGCGCATACAACTCGCCGCCCAAAAAGTAAACCGCCAGCGTCACCAGCCCCGCAAGCAACAGCACGGCGGCTGCACCCTGCCAATAGGCCAGCCGCGCCAGCAAGGAATTAAGCGCGAACAGCAGCAGCAAACTCGACAATAATACCGGCTGCAGCAGGGCGGAGATGGCGAAAACGCGCTGCGCAATATCTGTCCAGGATGCCGCCTGCGCGAGTGCAACCAGGAGCGCCATGCCGTTTACCAGCAACACGACACGCAACGTCACACCCAGGCTGCGGAAGTTAGGCAGTGCGTCGGGCAGGGTGTTTTGATTTATACTTTGCGTTCTTGTCATGACTAATTATAGCTAGGCCGAAAACACTAATGGACAATTTGGATTTATACCGCACATTCTGGACAAGAGATGATGACGATGCAAGATAATCAAGCCTGGTCGGGGCGTTTTAACGAACCGGTGGCCGATCTGGTGAAGCGTTACACCGCTTCGGTGGAGTTCGATAAGCGGCTGGCGCTGTTCGACATTCAGGGCTCGCTGGCGCACGCGCAGATGCTGGCAGTGTGCGATATCATCAGCCCGCAGGACTTGAACGACATCCGGCGCGGCATGGCACAGATCGAGAATGAGATCATCAGCGGAGAATTTGTCTGGTCGCTAGACCTGGAAGATGTGCACCTCAACATCGAGAAGCGTCTTACCGCGCTGGTGGGTGATGCGGGCAAGCGCCTGCATACCGGGCGCTCGCGCAACGATCAGGTGGCGACCGATGTGCGTCTGTATTTGCGCCATGCCATAGACGAACTTCGCGGGCTCATCCATGCGCTGCAAACCGCCATCGTTGATCTGGCCGCGACGCATACTCACACCATCATGCCGGGGTTTACCCACTTGCAGGTAGCACAGCCGGTGAGCTTCGCGCATCACCTGATGGCGTATTTCGAGATGCTCAAGCGCGATGCGGAACGCCTCGCGGATGCGCGCCGCCGCGTCAACCGCTTGCCGCTGGGTGCGGCTGCGCTGGCTGGCACCAGCTATCCGATCAAGCGTGAGTACGTCGCTGAGCTGTTGGGCTTTGACGGGGTGTGCGAGAACTCGCTGGATGCGGTGTCCGACCGCGATTTCGCCATCGAATTTACCGCTTGCGCCGCACTGATCATGACGCATTTGTCGCGCCTGTCGGAAGAGCTGATTTTGTGGATGAGCCCGCGCTTCGGTTTCATAGATATCGCCGACCGCTTCTGCACCGGATCTTCCATCATGCCGCAGAAAAAAAATCCGGACGTGCCGGAACTGGTGCGCGGCAAGACCGGGCGCGTGAACGGCCATCTGGTCGCGCTACTGACGCTGATGAAGGGCCAACCGCTGGCCTACAACAAGGACAACCAGGAAGACAAGGAACCGCTGTTCGACACGGTGGATACGCTCACCCAGACCCTGCGCATTTACGCCGATATGATGGGCGGCATCAACGTCAAGCCGAAAGCCATGCGCAGCGCGGCTTTGCAGGGGTATGCCACGGCCACCGACCTGGCTGACTATCTGGTGAAAAAGGGCCTGCCATTCCGCGATGCGCACGAGGCGGTGGCGCTGGCGGTGCGTTTTGCCGAGCAGCGAGGTTGCGATTTGAGCGACATCAAGCAGGAAGAATTTCAGCAGTTCTCCACGCTCATTGCGGGCGATGTCTATACCGTGCTCACGCTGGAAGGCTCGCTGGCCAGCCGCAACCACATTGGCGGCACCGCACCGCAGCAAGTGGAAGCAGCCATTACGCGCGCGCGCAGCTATCTGCGAGGATAAAAAAATGGGCGATCTTGCGATCGCCCAAAAGAGGAGGAATATCATAAAACACTTAGTCACAACCTTGAGCTTGAACACTCGTCGCGAACTATAACCCCACCCGCCGCAAATTCATATATGCCAAACGGCCTAGATAACTTTCCATTTAGCCTATGTCTTTTGCTGCCTTGCCTATGCCTTTAGTAACTTTTGCAATTCCCCGCTTTGGTGCATTTCCGCCATAATGTCCGAGCCGCCAATGAATTCGCCGCCGATGTAAAGCTGAGGAATGGTCGGCCAGTTAGCGTAATCCTTAATGCCCTGGCGGATTTCAGGGTTAGTTAGTACATCCACACTAAAAAACTCCTTCACCCCGAGCGTATTCAGGATGCGCACTGCGCTGGCGGAAAAGCCGCACTGCGGAAAGGCCGGCGACCCCTTCATATACAGCACCACGGGGTGTCCGGTTACTTGTTGCTTGATAAGTTCTTGCACGTCCATGTCACTGCCTCCAGTTTAGCTGAGTAAATAAGTCGGGAATTTTAGCGGCGCCTGCCTGCCGGGTCAAGCGATCATGCGCCCGCCGCTGACACGCTCTATCCCAGCCAGATCAGGCGCTGAAGATATTTCACTGAAGCCCGATTGCCGCAATAATTCGCGCACCCCTGCTGCCTGGTCGTAGCCATGTTCGAGCAATAACCAGCCGCCAAGCTCAAGATGCGCGGTCGCACCAGCCACGATGCATCGGATGTCATCCAGGCCATCTTCACCGGAAGCCAGCGCGGAATACGGCTCGAAGCGAACATCGCCCTGCTGCAAATGCGGGTCGCCCGCCGCAATGTAAGGCGGATTGGACACAATCAGGTCGAAGCGTTGTGAACCGAGCGCGGCAAACCAGCCGCTTTGCAGAAAGATCGCGTTGGCGATGCCCAGCCGCTGCGCGTTCGCGTGCGCCACCTCCAGCGCTGATGGGGAAATATCGCAGGCCAGCACTTCAGCAGCGGGGCGTGCATGGGCAATAGCCAAGGCAATCGCGCCACTGCCCGTGCCCATATCCAAAATGCGATATGGCTCATCCGACGGAAAGCGCCGCAAAGCCAATTCAACCAGCAATTCAGTTTCCGGGCGGGGGATAAGGGTGTCAGGTGTGACTTTGAACGTCAACCCGTAAAACTCGCGCTCACCAAGCAAGTAAGCGATGGGTTCACCGTTCAAACGACGCTCGAATAACGCCGTGTATCGCGCGTATTGTTCAGCGTTGAGGCGCTGTTCTGGATGAGTGAGCAAGTAAGCACGATTCACTTGCAAGATGGCCTGCAACAGGCACTGCACCTCGATGTGTGCGCTGCTGAAATCCAGTGCCAGTGACTCGGTCAGGCGTGCGCTGTCCTGCAACAAAACAGGGGACAGACCACGGTTTTTAACGACCATTAGCGTTGCCCCAAGTGCTTCATCAGCAATGATGCGCTATCAGCGCGTTGCGGGGTGAGCAGCAGATGCACGTGGTTGGTCATCAACACATAGGCGTGGGTGGCGCAGCCGAACGTGGTTGCGAGCTCGTCAAGGTAGTGCAGGTAAAACTGGTAATCTTCCTCGGCATGAAAGCATACCGAGCGGTTATTGCAGCGCTGGATGTGCATAATTTTCCACTTGCTCCTTGCCTGTCTTGGCGAGGAATGCGTCAAGCGTGTACTGTCGGCCTTGGTGCTGGAGCGCCATACAACATGCCTTCGATGCTGATGTCCTCATCAACATCAGGCTAATGGGTTCCAATGCCGTCGCCAATAATCTCCCAATGGCCGCGTTGTGCAGGAGTGGCTTCGGACAAGCGCCATGACCAGGCAAGCGGAACGCTCACTGTGCGCCCATCTACCAGGTTGGCCGTGATTTCGGATTCCGTTATGCGCAAGTCGGAAATTTTTGGTTCAACGATTAACGCCACAGTGTTCATTCCATGCCTCCATTATCCTGGTTGGGTATTTTCCGGTATTACCAGTGTCGGGAGTGCATGCCGCTCTGTCGGCTGCGGCAAGGCTTGCAGCGGATGGATGACTCCTTGGGAGTCTATCTCAACCTCAATAGCTTGTAACATGATGACTCCTTCTGGTTTCTATCTTGGATCCGTCAGAGAATAATTCTACTACGTTAATAGCTCAACACCGGCGCCAACCACCGCTCCGCTTCTTCCACGCTCCAGCCCTTGCGCCGTGCGTAATCTTCCACCTGATCATTGTCCACCTTGCCGGTGGCAAAGTATTGCGCCTGCGGATGCGAAAAGTAGAAGCCGCTCACCGCTGCGGTGGGCAGCATGGCGTAGCTTTCGGTGAGGGTGATGCCTGCATTTTCCGTCGCCATCAGGAGTTCGAATAGCGCACCTTTTTCGCTGTGCTCGGGGCATGCCGGATAGCCGGGCGCGGGACGGATGCCGCGATAGCTTTCGGCGATCATGGCGTCGTTATCCAGCACTTCATCTGCTGCATAGCCCCAGAATTCGCGGCGCACGCGCGCATGTAGCAGTTCGGCGAAGGCTTCGGCGAGGCGGTCGGCCAGTGACTTGAGCAGGATGGCGCTGTAGTCGTCGTGGCGTTTCTCAAACTCGGCGATGCGCGCCTCGATACCGATGCCGGTGGTAACGGCGAACGCGCCGATGTAATCTGTTACGCCCGTTTCTTTTGGTGCGATGAAATCGGCCAGGCAGTAGTTTGGAATGTTGTCCGGTTTTTTGGTTTGCTGGCGCAGGTTGTGCCAAGTCATCGCCACTTTCCTGCGCGAGGGTAACGGCGCAGCCGTTGGGCCCCCAGCGGCGTTCCCCTTGCGGGGGCTGCGCTCATCAATCTCGTAGATTTCGATGTCGTCGCTATTGACGCTATTGGCCGGGAATAGGCCGAACACCGCATTTGCGGTGAGCCATTTATCCTTGATAATTTTCTTCAACATCGCCTGCGCATCGACAAGCAGCTTGCGCGCTTCTTCTCCCATCACGCTATCCTGCAATATCTTCGGGTAGCGCCCGGACAGTTCCCATGCATGGAAGAACGGCGTCCAGTCGATGTATTCGGCGATCTTATCCAGCGGGTAGTTCTCGAACTTATGCACGCCCATCAGCCATGGCTTGGGCGGTGCGCAATTTTTCCAGTCAGTCTTCAGCCCATGCGCCCGCGCCTCTGCCAGCGTGACATACACAGCCTTGCCCTTCTTGCCCTCGTGCCGCTCGCGCGCCGCTGCATAATCCGCCTTGATGCCCGCGATGTATTCGTCGCGCAATGTGTCGGAGAGCAGGTTGCTGCACACGCCAACTGCGCGCGAGGCGTCGGTGACGTACACCGTGACGCCGCTCAGATAGTTCGGTTCGATCTTCACGGCGGTATGCACGCGCGAAGTGGTCGCGCCGCCGATCATCAGCGGAATGGTGAAGCCTTGGCGCTGCATCTCTTTCGCCACATGCGCCATCTCTTCCAGTGACGGGGTAATCAGGCCGGAGAGGCCGATGATGTCGGCTTTGTGTTCGCGCGCGGTGTCGAGTATCTGCTGGCACGGCACCATCACGCCCATGTTCACCACCTCGAAATTGTTGCACTGCAACACCACGGTGACGATGTTCTTGCCGATGTCATGCACATCGCCCTTGACCGTGGCCATCACGATCTTGCCCTTGGCGCTGGTGTTGCCGGTGCGCAACTTTTCCGCTTCGATGTAGGGCACCAGATGCGCCACCGCCTGCTTCATCACGCGCGCGGATTTCACCACTTGCGGCAGGAACATCTTGCCCGCGCCGAACAGGTCACCCACCACGTTCATGCCGGTCATCAGCGGGCCTTCGATCACCTCGACCGGAAACTTTGCCTGCTGGCGCGCCTCCTCGGTATCTTCCACGACGTAGGTGGTGATGCCGCGAACTAATGCATGGGTCAGCCGCTCCTGCACCGTGCCCTTGCGCCACGCCAAATCTTCCACTTGCGCCTTGCCACCACCCTTCACCGTCTCGGCCAGCGTTACCAAACGCTCACCCGCATCGGCTCGGCGGTTCAGTACCACATCTTCCACCGCGTCGCGCAGGTCGCGCGGAATCTCTTCGTACACGCCGAGCTGCCCGGCGTTGACAATGCCCATGGTCAGGCCCGCTCTGACCGTGTGATACAGGAACACGGTGTGGATGGCCTCGCGCACCGCCTCGTTGCCTCGGAACGAGAACGACACGTTCGACACCCCGCCGCTGATCTTGGCATAAGGCAGGTGCTGGCGTATCCAGCGCGTGGCCTCGATGAAATCCACCGCGTAGTTGTTGTGCTCTTCGATGCCGGTGGCAATCGCAAAAATATTCGGATCGAAAATAATGTCTTCCGGCGGGAAGCCGACGCGGTTCACCAGAATGTCGTAGCAACGCTGGCAGATTTCGATCTTGCGCTGGTAGGTGTCGGCCTGGCCTTGTTCGTCGAACGCCATCACCACTGCCGCCGCGCCGTAGCGACGTACCAACGTGGCGTGCTTGATGAAATTCTCCTCGCCCTCCTTCAGCGAAATCGAATTGACGATGGGCTTACCCTGCACGCATTTCAGCCCGGCCTCAATCACTTCCCATTTGGAGGAATCGATCATCAGCGGCACGCGCGAGATGTCTGGTTCGGAGGCAATCAGGTTGACGAACTTGGTCATCGCGGCCTGCGAATCCAGCATCGCCTCGTCCATGTTGATGTCGATCACTTGCGCGCCGTTCTCCACCTGCTGACGCGCCACGCTGACTGCCTCGGCATAATCGCCGGACAGAATCAGCCGTGCAAACATCTTCGAGCCGGTGACGTTGGTGCGCTCGCCCACATTGACGAACAGCGAATCGTCACCGATGTTGAACGGCTCCAGCCCGGACAGGCGGCACTTTTTTTCGATGTCTGGAATACGACGCGGCGGCACATCCTTCAGCGCCTCGGCAATCGCCTTGATGTGCGCGGGCGACGTGCCGCAACAGCCCCCGGCGATGTTGAGAAAACCGCTGGTGGCGAATTCCTTCATCAGCCGCGCAGTGGTTTCCGGCGTCTCGTCGTAACCCGTTTCCGCCAGCGGATTGGGCAGTCCGGCGTTGGGGTGCGCGCTGATATAACAGCTCGCCACACGCGACAATTCTTCCACATAGGGGCGCATCATTTCCGCGCCCAGCGCGCAATTCAAGCCGATGGACAGCGGCCTGGCGTGACTCAAAGAATTCCAGAACGCTTCGGTGGTCTGGCCGGACAGCGTGCGCCCGGAGGCATCAGTAATGGTGCCGGAAATCATCACCGGCACGCGTACAGGATGCTGCTCGAAATACTGCTCGATGGCGAACAACGCAGCCTTGGCATTGAGCGTGTCGAAAATGGTTTCCACCATCAGCAGATCCGCGCCGCCATTCAGCAGTCCGTGCACCGCTTCGGTATAGCTTTCCACCAGTTCGTCGAAAGTGACGTTGCGTGCGCCGGGGTCGTTCACATCTGGCGAGATGGACGCCGTGCGCCCGGTCGGCCCCAGTATGCCCGCAACGAAACGCGGCTTGTCCGGTGTGGAAAATTCATCGCACAGCCCGCGCGCCAGCTTGGCTCCGGCTACGTTCAACTCGTACACCAGATGCTGCATCTCGTAATCCGCCATCGAGACAGAGTTGGAATTGAAGGTGCAGGTTTCAAGAATGTCTGCACCCGCTTCAAGATACTGGCGATGGATGCCACCGATGACATGCGGCTGGGTCAGCAGTAGCAGGTCATTGTTGCCTTTGACATCAATCGGGTGGTCGGCGAAGGTTTTGCGCACACCGTTGTAATCGCCGTACAACTCCGTGCCGCGATAGTGCGCCTCGGTCAGCTTGTGGCGCTGGATCATGGTGCCCATTGCACCGTCGAGAATCAGGATGCGTTGTTGCAGGAGTTTCTCGAAAAAATGTGGCTTGTGGCTCATGGTCTGCGGCTCAATAAATGAGTGCGGATTTTAACATGCGCAAGGATTGCGACACCGCCCGCTAGAAACCGCACATCCTCGTGTTACAAATGCCGATGAGGAGTCCTTGCTTTGGTGCGGCTGAATGGTGCGCATGGCTCAAGGGTACCTCTAAAAATTCAGAGTTCGCCCAAATGCAAGGCGCGGAAAAAATTTTGCCGCGCCGCATATGTGTGATATGCAAGCAAGAAATTTTTTCTGCAACGAAGCAGTTGGGATGAAATGTGGATTTTTAGAGGTGCCCTCAAGGTGAGCTGGACACACAATTACGCCCGTTCTTCTTGGCAATATAAACGCCTTCATCCGCTGCCTTGATCAGCTCATCAATATTGCTCATTCCGGCTTTGCGCCCCGCCACGCCTATGCTGATGCTGCCATGCCATTCACCGCTGCCTGCGGGCACGCGCAGAGCGGCTATCGCCAGGCGCATTTTTTCGGCAAGCTGCGTTGCGCCATCCTGTGGTGTGCGTGGGCAGATAACCAAAAATTCATCTCCTCCCAATCTGCAAATGATGTCATCGGTGCGCACGGAATATCGCAGATTCCTGGATAGTTGCCGCAGCACCTCATCCCCGGCGTCGTGCCCGTAGTTGTCGTTGATCTGCTTGAAGCCGTCCGCATCAATCATCATGCAGGCCAAAGGGGTATGCTCCTTTGTGGATTCTTCCCATACCTGCCCGAGGCAACGCATTGCATGGCGACGGTTGGGCAAGCCGGTGAGCACATCGGTTAATGCGATTTCTTCCATTTGCCGGTTGGCAATGATCAGCTCTTTGGTGCGTTCAGCAACCCTGGCTTCCAACGTCTGATTCAACTGGAGCAATTCGCGGTTTCGGTCCGAGACTTGCCGGAACAGGCCATCGAGCGCGTGCAACAGGGGTTCCACCGCCCCTTCTTTCATGCGCTCCTCGGCCAGGTAAGCATCGGCAGCAGTTTGCCCGCAGCGGATTGCTGCGATCTGTTTCGCCATGGACTGGTCGGAACCAAGAATGTGGTAAGCGAGCCAGTAGATGAGGAATTTCAGCAGGGGTTTCGCCTTGTCGGGATTCTCGGGCGAAATATCGGCGTGCATATTCGTCACTTCCTGCAAAAATCTGATATGTTCGCGCCGATGATATTCCAGATGGCGCGGGTCTATCCCCGCTTTACCCATGAGCGATTCTTCTTTCGCGAAATGATATTGAGCGTAGGCCGCCAGCTTCCCAAACACCTTCTCTATATCGTCGAACGAGGCACCTTCCGGTTGCGTAAGCAGTTCGCCGAACTGGTTGATTACGTCAACCAGATGTTGATGTTGCTTATCCACTTCCGTCAAGCCGGTGACAAAATGTTTGCCCCAGAGAAAAGATTCCATGATTTTCCTTCCAATTAAACGGAACAACACAAAATACGTTGTTATCCCTGCCTGTCCATCCTGCGATATTGCACTGCCTCGGCGATGTGCGTGGTTTGAATGTTTTCACTGCCTGCAAGATCGGCGATGGTGCGCGCCACTTTGAGCACCCGATGGTAAGCACGCGCCGAGAGATTCAAGCGGGTGATGGCTTGGCGCAGCAACGCCTCGCCTTGCGCATCAGGAGCGCATAACGCATCGATTTCGGTGACGGAAAGTTGTGCGTTGGGTTTGTTCTGCCTTGCGAGCTGGTGCTGCCGCGCAGCTTCCACACGTTGCTGGATGACCGGGCTGCTTTCGCCATCGGCTTGTTTGAGCAGCGCTTCCTGCGGCACGGCAGGGACTTCGATCTGGATGTCGATACGATCCAGCAGCGGACCTGAAATTTTTCCACGATAGCGCGACACTTGGTCCGGCGTGCAGCGGCACTTGCCGTTAAAGTGGCCGAGATAGCCGCAGGGGCATGGGTTCATTGCAGCGACGAGCTGGAACTGCGCGCGGAAATCAGCCCTGTGTGCCGCGCGCGAGATGGTGATGCGCCCGCTCTCCAGCGGTTCGCGCAACACTTCCAGCACCCCGCGGTCAAACTCCGGCAGCTCATCTAAAAATAAAATTCCATGCATGGCAACCGAGATTTCACCGGGGCGCGGATTGCTGCCGCCGCCGACCAATGCGACTGCCGATGCTGTATGGTGCGGCGCACGATAGGGGCGCCGCTTCCAGTTCTCAACCTCGAACATGCCGCCCAGCGATTGCATGGCGGCGCTTTCCAAGGCTTCCTGTTGCGTCATCTGCGGCAGGATGCCGGGGAAGCGTGCCGCCAACATGCTCTTGCCCGTACCCGGAGGGCCGCTCATCAACACGCTGTGCCCGCCAGCCGCAGCGATTTCCAGCGCGCGCTTGGCTTGCGTTTGGCCTTTCACCTCACGCATGTCGGGGTAGTGTGGCGCGATGGTTCGCGTATCGGGGATGTGGCGTGTCAGTGCTTCGCGCCCGGCAAGATGCGCCGCCACTTGCAGCAGCGATTGCGCGGGATAGACCACGGCATTCTCCACCAGCGCAGCCTCCGGCGCATTCACAGCGGGCAGGATGAATGCGCGGCCAGAGTTAACGGCGCGATAGGTCATCGCCAGTGCGCCGCGTATCGGGCGCAGCTCGCCGGTCAGCGCGAGTTCTCCGGCGTATTCATATTCGGCAAGTTTGTCTGAAGGAATTTGCCCGGTGGCGGCGAGGATGCCCAGCGCGATGGGTAAATCGAACCGCCCGCTTTCCTTGGGCAAATCGGCAGGTGCAAGATTGACTGTAATGCGGCGCGCGGGAAAATCAAACTGGCAATTTTGCAGTGCGGCGCGCACGCGATCCTTGCTCTCTTTGACCTCGGTTTCCGGCAGGCCGACGATGGTGAAGTTGGGCAAGCCGTTGGCGAGATGCACCTCAACTGTCACCAGCGTGGCTTCCATGCCGGAGAGGGCGCGGCTATAGAGAACCGCAAGGCTCATAAGCTTGTCATTCCCGCGCAGGCGGGAATCCAGTTGAATAAAAATTTCGCGCGTAGTGCGACAAAATCAATGTGTTGTCCACTACGTGAAAGTGTATTGAAATGCTGGATTCCCGCCTGCACCCGCAAGGGGTCGCTTTGCAGGCGACTTGCAACCAGCCAAAGGCTGGGCAAGATCATCACCGCCGTGGTTGTAAGCGGCTGAAGCCGCAACAACACACGCAGCGCGGGAATGACGGAACCCCGAAATTTTGCTTGTAACATTAAAATTATTTGGGCTGCTCTTCTATTGCCTTGACGCGCGTTTCCAGTGCAGTGAGTTTTTCGCGCGCGCGATCCAGCATTGCCGCCTGAATATCAAACTCTTCGCGCGTCACCAAATCAAGTTTGGCAAAACCTTGTGCCAGCAGCGCGCGGGCATTCTTCTCGAAATCCTTGGCCGGACTACTCGCCACTATTTCGTTCAACCTGGCAGAAATCTCATCTAAAAATTTTGGATTAAACATGGTGTATCTCCATTTCATGTGGGTTATGCAGTGTAGCAAAAATTCCTTGCTTAATCGCCGCACCTGATAGGTGCAAGCGCACGAAATGCACGCATGATATTGGTGCAAGGTAATTTCATCTCTTCTCGCCATTTGACACAACGGATTGTTTAAACGCGACAAAATCCAGTGGCACAGTATCTGCTAAGAACAGATTGTGAATAGTTATCCCGTTTTCAACCAATTAGAAAAGGAAGCATCATGCTGAAAAGCAAACTGTTGAACCCTTTGATGTTGGCTGCTTTGGTTGTGCCGGTCGCGGCAATGGCGGCGGACGCAGAAACCATGACCATGCCCGAAAAACCAGGTGCGCCAGCGGGCGGGTTGCCCTTCGACCATGCCGGCCACATTGACATAGGCTACACCAGCCTCAATGGCTCCGGGCGATTCGCCACCACCCCTAACAACTTCAACAATCGGGTCTTTGACTTTGACAGGAATGCCGTCAATCTTCATGCGATTGATTTGACTCTGTCCAAGCTTCCGGAAAACGGCTTCGGCGGGCTGGTCAACTTTACCGCTGGCAAGGATGCAGACACGATCGCGGCCTACGGCACCATCGACAAGAGCCGCGGCCCGGCCAACGGTGTCAACAAGAAATTCGACGTAACCCAGGCATACGCTCACTATGCCACCGGGCCGTTGATGGTGATCGCCGGCAAATACGTCACCCTTGCGGGAGCGGAGGTAATCAAGAGTCCGAGCGATGTCAACTTCTCGCGCTCGATCCTGTTCGGCTATGCGATTCCCTTTACCCACACCGGCGTTCGCGGCACGTACAAGTTCAGCGATGCATTGAGTCTGGTAGCGGGTGTCAACAATGGCTGGGACGATTTCAGCGACACCAACAGCGACAAGACTGTCGAACTTGGATTGTCCTGGGCACCCAATAAATCCTTCGCGCTCGCGGCTCAAGGCTACACCGGCAAGGAGCAGCTCTTTAATTACGCCTGCGCCCCGACTTCCGCCTGCGTGAACCCCCAGAAGGGCACACGCAACCTGATCGACCTGGTCGCCACTTACAACGCTTCCGAGCAACTCACACTGGTGCTGAACTACGACTATGGCTCACAGGCTAACGCAACACTGCTTAACGGCAACACCGGCACCGCGAAATGGTCAGGCTGGGCGGGCTACGCGAATTACCAGATCAACGACATGTGGCGTGTGTCATTGCGGGGCGAATATTTTGATGACCATGACGGGTATCGCACTGTAGTCGCACCCGGCAAGAGCAGCGGCCAGAAGTGGAAGGAAGCCACGGCAACCGTCGCTTATATGCCCAACAAGAAAGTCGAATTGCGCGGCGAGGTTCGGGGCGACCGGTCCGATCAGGCAGTGTTCCTCGCTACAGACGGAATTACCCCGAAGAATAGCCAAAGTTCATTGGGGTTCGAAGCGATTTACAAATTCTAAGGAGAGCTGAAATGAAAATGGTCACTGCAATCATCAAACCGTTCAAGCTCGACGAAGTGCGCGAGGCCCTTTCCGCCATTGGCGTGCAAGGCATCACCGTCACCGAAGTCAAAGGCTTTGGGCGGCAAAAGGGGCACACCGAGCTGTACCGTGGTGCGGAATATGTGGTGGACTTCCTGCCGAAAGTTAAGCTGGAAGCCGCCGTGCAAGCCAGCTTGCTGGATCAAGCACTGGAAGCCATCGAAAAATCTGCGCGAACCGGCAAGATCGGCGATGGAAAAATTTTTGTCCACGACCTCGAACAAGTAATCCGCATCCGCACCGGCGAAGCCGGCGTGGAAGCCCTATAAGGAGAACATCATGAGACGGTTAGCATTCTTTGCTCTGGTGGCGGTGCTGTTCGGTTTTTCCGCAGAGGCATTTGCCGAGCAGGCCGCCAGTGTGGCTTTACCAGTGCCTAACAAGGGCGATACCGCATGGATGCTGGTCGCAACCATTCTCGTCATCCTCATGTCGTTGCCCGGTTTGGCGTTGTTCTACGGCGGCCTGGTGCGTGTCAAGAACATGCTGTCGGTGCTGGCGCAAGTGTTCGCCATCTTCTGCCTGATCTCCATTCTATGGGTGGTGTATGGCTACAGCCTGGCATTCACGGCAGGCGGCGGCATGAATGACTTTATCGGCGGATTATCGAGAGTATTTTTGTCTGGCATGACTCCTGACTCCACAGTTGAAACTTTCAGCAAGGGCGTGGTGATTCCCGAGATGCTGTTCATGGTGTTCCAGCTCACCTTCGCGGCGATCACCGTGGCATTGACCGTGGGCGGCTTCGCAGAGCGCATCAAATTCTCCGCGCTGCTGGTGTTCGCCGCGCTGTGGTTCACCTTCTCCTACCTGCCGATGGCGCACATGGTGTGGTTCTGGGGCGGCCCCTCGGCTTATGCTGATCCATCCGGTTTCATCTTCGGCAAGGGCGCACTGGATTTCGCGGGTGGCACGGTGGTGCATATCAACGCGGCGATGGGCGCGTTGATGGGCGCCATCGTGTTGGGCAAGCGCATCGGCTACGGCAGGGAAGCCATGGCCCCGCACAGCCTGACCATGACCATGATCGGCGCCTCGCTGCTGTGGGTGGGCTGGTTCGGATTCAACGCCGGTTCCAACCTCGAAGCCACCGGCACCGCCGTGCTGGCGATGGTGAATACTGTGGTCGCAACGGCTGCCGCCGCCTTTTCGTGGATGCTTGCGGAATGGTTGCTGAAGGGAAAGCCGAGCATGTTGGGTCTGGCTTCCGGCGCGGTCGCCGGCCTGGTCGCCGTCACCCCGGCGTGCGGCTTCATCGGCCCGATGGGCGCGATCGTGCTGGGCTTGCTGGCGGGCGTGGTATGTTTTTGGGGCGTCACCGGCCTGAAGAAACTGCTCGGTATTGATGATTCGCTGGACGTGTTCGGCATCCACGGGGTGGGCGGCATCCTGGGCGCGCTGGGCACCGGCGTATTGGCGGCCCCCAGCCTCGGCGGCACGGGCGTGTATGACTATGCTGCGGGCAAAGTGGCGGAGTACTCCATCATCGGCCAAGTGACCAGCCAGGCCTGGGGTGTAGGCGTGACGATGTTGTGGTCGGGCATCGTCAGCTTCGCGCTGTTCAAGCTGATTGATCTGGTGATGGGGCTGCGTGTGCCGGAAGAAGCGGAACGCGAAGGCCTGGATACTACTTCTCACGGTGAGCGCGCTTACAACCTGTAATTTCATTTCTCAATCAATAGTGAAATATCGTAGGGTGCATGGAATGCACCCTACATGGTGGGATAACTTTTTTACTGTGAGAACGGCATGGCGACCACTGCTGTCCGGTTAAAAACCGAACAAATTTAATTGGTTATGCATGGGGTCAGGTTCGGAAATGTAACTGCCCCCC
>FZPX01000039.1_pt1 | contig 15666 bp, 19 predicted proteins | sample 1534791 | NCBI WGS metagenome assembly FZPX01 (sample SAMEA104161951, study PRJEB21768) | metagenome | biome: subterrestrial habitat; feature: phreatic zone; material: underground water | place: France | collected 2016-06-01 | depth 60 m | reverse complement strand
AGCAGCGTGGGATTGCCGTAATAATCCACCGTCACATGATCCAGAATGCCGGTGTGCGCCCTGCCGGTGCGCACCTTGCCAAAGTCCGCAATAAGCGCTTCCAGCGTCTTGCTCATTTTTTGCTCGGTGGTTTTTTTGACATCAGAAATCATCGCTTTCCCCTCCATCAATTGCAATGTACCAGCGTCCCTTCATCCTGCTTTGTCACCACGCGCTTCAGCGCACCGGGCTTGAAAATACTGAACACAATAATGGGCAGGCTCTGGTCACGGCACAAGGTTAACGCGGTGGCATCCATCACCTTGAGATTCCTGGCAATTGCCTCATCGAAACTCAGCTTCTGGTAGCGGGTGGCGGAAATATCTATTTTCGGGTCGGCGGTATACACGCCATCCACCTTGGTCGCCTTGATGACGACTTCCGCATCCATTTCCACGCCACGCAAAGCGGCGGCGGTATCAGTGGTAAAGAACGGGCTGCCGATGCCTGCCGCGAAAATCACCACTTTGCCCTCTTCCAGATAGCGCAGCGCCTTGCCGCGAATGAACGGCTCGGCCACCTGCTCCAGATTGAGCGCGGACTGCACGCGGCATTCCACGCCGCTGCGGTTCATGGCATCCTGCAAGGCCATGGCGTTCATCACCGTAGCCAGCATACCCATATAGTCTGCTGTTGCGCGATCCATGCCCGCGGCGGCAGGCGCCACGCCGCGAAAGATATTTCCGCCGCCGATCACTATCGCCACTTGCACGCCCAGCGCAACCACCTCGCCGATCTCGCCGACGATGCGTTCGATCACGCTGCGGTTGATGCCGTAGCTGTCATCCCCCATCAATGCTTCGCCCGACAGCTTGAGCAGGATGCGCTTGTAGGGGGCTGCCATCTGCTTACACCTTCGCCGCAGCGGCTACAGCAGCCGCCACTTCGGCGGCATAGTCCTCGACTTTCTTCTCGATGCCCTCGCCCACCACGAACATCTGGAATGCCGCCACGGAAGCGCCCTTGCCCCTCAGCAACTGTTCGATGGTCTGCTTGCCATCCTCGGCCTTGACGAACACTTGACCAAGCAATGTCACTTCCTTGAGAAATTTCTGCACCGTACCCTCAGCGATTTTTTCCAGCATGGCTTCCGCTTTGCCGGCTTCGCGCGCCTTCTCGATCGCGATGCGGCGCTCGGTGGCAATATCCTCGGCGCTCACGCCGGAAGCATCCATCGCCTTCGGCTTGCTGGCCGCGATGTGCATCGCCAAGTCCCTGCCCAGCATCTCGTCGCCGCCTGCATATTCCACCATCACGCCAATCTTATTGCCGTGCAGATAGGACGATAACTTGCCAGTGCGCGTGGCGTAGCGCGCGAAGCGGCGCACGCTGATATTTTCGCCCAGTTTCATGAGCAGGGCCTTGCGCACCTCTTCCACGTTTCCGCCATCAGGTAGCGTGCCTGCGGCCAATGCCGCGACATCGGCGGGATTGTTCTGCGCCACGGCTTGCGCCACATTCTTGGCGAAAGCCAAAAGGTCTTCATTTCTTGCCACGAAATCGGTTTCGCAATTCACTTCCGCCAGCGCGCCGGTCTTGCCATCCGCGCTGATAAAGACGCCAACCACACCTTCAGCCGCCACGCGCGAAGCCGCCTTGCTCGCCTTGGCGCCGCTCTTGATACGCAGCAACTCTTCAGCCGCCTTGAAATCGCCATCGGTTTCCGCCAATGCCTTCTTGCAGTCCATCATGCCGAGGCCGGTCGCCTCGCGCAGTTCCTTCACCATACTTGCGGTAATTTCCGCCATTGCCACACTCCTTTAAAACTGAACCTACAAAAAAAGGGGCTTGCGCCCCATGTAGCGGGTAGCTTGTAGCCCGTGGCGGGTAGCCAAACAAACCGCGCGTTGCGCGACTTAATAATCAGCTACAAGCTACCCGCTACCAGCTACTAGTGAATTAAGCTGCCTGTTCTTCGACCAGCGCAACGACCTCGTTGAGCGCCTGCTCGCGTCCTTCCAGAACCGCATCGGCCACTCCGCGCGCATACAGGCGTATCGCCTGGCTGGAGTCGTCGTTACCCGGAATGATGTAATCCACACCGAGCGGGGAATGGTTGGTGTCTACCACGCCGATCACAGGGATGCCAAGTTTCTGCGCTTCCACGATAGCGCCTTTCTGGTAGCCGACATCAATCACGAAAATTGCGGTGGGCAGGACACCCATATTCTTGATGCCGCCAAGGCTGCGATCCAATTTCTCCAGTTCGCGTTGCATCATCAGGCCTTCCTTCTTGGAAATTTTTTCCATGGCGACGCTGTCCTGCATCAACGCTTCCAGGTCATGCAAGCGTTTGATGGATTGCTGCACCGTCTTGAAATTGGTCAGCATACCGCCCAACCAGCGGTAATCCACATACGGGCAACCCGCACGTGACGCTTCTTCCTTGATGATCTCGCGCGCCTGGCGTTTGGTCGCCACAAACAGCACAGTGCCTTTTCCGGCAGCCAGCTTGCGCACGAACTTCATCGCATCATTGAACATGACAACGGTTTTTTCCAGGTTGATGATGTGAATCTTGTTGTGATGGCCGAAAATAAAAGGAGCCATCTTGGGATTCCAAAATCGGGTTTGATGTCCGAAATGGACACCCGCTTCCAGCATTTGACGCATAGATACAGCCATAAATACTCCATGTGTTAAGGGTTAAGTTCTTCCACCCGTCAGCTTGACCATTGCTGGCACCCCAACATGAACGAGTGTGTGGATTTCCGTTTGTGAACCGACTGACAAACGGGGCGCGCATTGTAACACCAGCCCTGCCCGCGCTCAACCAGTTAATGAACCAGTTAATGAACCAGTTAATGAACCAGTTAATGAACCCAGCGTTGCGAGCTTTTGATCTGTCCGGTTTTGTAGCACGCAATCTGTCCGGTTGTCCTATTGCCCCAGGAGGGCGATATGCAGCCGACAAAAGTGCTACAGGAGATACGGAAGATGAGATTCGAGGAAGCGTATGAAGGATGGAATGCAGGGCGGCTGACGCAAGCCGAGGCGGCACGGATACGCCCAGCAAGAAGCCAAGGAACCCGTCAGAAAATCCACCCGCGAAAAAATCGCCGAGGCATTGTGGATAGTGCCGGAACAACTGGCAATTTGAGGTAGATTGAAACCGTGGTCTGTCCCAGGTTGTTTAGCGGGCGGCGGCCTGATTCCATTTCAACAATACAATTATGCAAGCTGACCCCGGCACGAAGGCCGACCTGCGAAGCTCGAAGAGCAGGCGGCGTGTGAATTATCACGAATCCAAAACACGCGAATTTAATCCGAACCCTTTGATTGTGCGCGGGCTGCCTTGACGAGGGCAATGCTGCCAGCGGTGGTTAAGCCGCTTCGCCGTGCTTATGAAGTGTTTCCCATCCGACGCAAGCAAGCCAGATATGGCGAGGGATAGTTTTTTCACCATTGCGATAATAGGCCAACATCCTGCGGCTTATGCCTAGAACTTCTGCCGCCCCGTCCAAGGTCAAGTTGTTTTCGTGCATCCAATTCCAAATGCGCTCGTGACCGATACCGCCAGACTGCTCTATCGCAAGGTTACGAAGGCTGTCTGCTGCCAGATCAATTTCGCCTTTGCCAAACTCAACAGCACTCCCAAACTCACTTAATTTAGCGGAAACAAAAAAACTTTGGTCTTGCAGCGGCTTCAAAAAAGAAGACGACTTGATCCAGTCAGACAGATCAACATTGAAATCCGTGCCGTCGGCATAAGTAATTTTAAGACACGAATTTTTCAGTGCCTTGGCCTTGGTTAAACGAAAGTGATCCCGATTTTTCATGTGTGCAACTCCCAAAATAAATGCAGCAGCCTGTCGCGGTTTGCCGGTACAGACGCCCATTCCAATGCAACTCGGATTGATCGTGTACTGCGCGCACCTTCCAGCACCTCACCGTTATCAATCCTGACCAACCACTCCCGCCCATCACTCGCCAGCACATGAAAATGCGGCGGCATGTGGTCTTTTGGGTAAATGTTAATCTGACAGGAATCGAAAGAATGAATGCGTGGCATGTGTAAATCATAGTGCAACTATTGCACTATGTCTAGATTGAGCCTCTTCCAATATGAAATGAGTCTGAAGGGTAGCGTATTTCCAACATGAAATGAGTCTGAAATTGATTTGCCGGGTCGGTCATTATGCGGGGCATGGTGATCAACATGGAAGAAGCAAAACTACAGACCTTGGAACAGATCAAGGCCTTTTTGGACGGGACATCGGAGGCTGCATTCCGGGTTCCCAAAGAGGATCGCAACCCGTTTATCGAGCGGGTGCTCAAGCAGTTTGGCTACGCCCCGCACGGGCGAGTAGATAGGGGCGTGTTGCTGCGCTACATCGAGCGCATGACCGGGCTGTCACGCCAGCAAGTAACCCGCTTGGTAGGGCGATACCGCAAGGGTCGCCAAACCATCCATATAAAACGAAAGATGGTTATGTTCGCGAGCATCGCCTTGTAATGGAGAAGTTTTTTGGAAGGTATCTTCTTCCGAATGAAGTTGTGCATCATATTGATGGCGATGTGCAAAACAACGTGCCAAGCAATCTTGCGGTGTTTCAGTCGAATGCTGCGCACCTCCGTCATGAGTTAACCGGGAAAACTCCAAGCTACTCAGCGAGCGGCCTACAGAAGATGCGAGAAAATGCCCTGCGCGTAAACCGTCAGAGATACTTGTCCACCCATCCTGAGATAAAAAGCGATGGCCTGAAGTAACGGATATTTCTCTTCCGTCATCTAGTATTACTTTATAAAGATCGGCCTCGCCTTTTAAGAAAGGAGCATACGCGCCCATAGGGATAAGCCCAATAGGAGTAAGTGAAAGTACATTGATCGGATTTCCCGCTGCCGCCAAGTCGCGTATTGGTGTATATGTATTCTCAACCGGATCATAAATGCGCGTACCGCCTGATACGCACTGGTCGCCTATAATAAACCCGCCGCCGTTGCTGATATTATCTATGGCCAGCCCGAGCGCGTCCACCTGCTCGGCAGAGAAGTATTGCGAAAGGTCGTTTAGTTTGTAGTCGAGTTGCTTGGCAACGTAGTTGTCGATATTTCCTACGCGCTGTTCGAGTGCGGATAGCGCCTCTTTGATCGCTGTTCCCATGTTCTTGGGAACTAACGTGCCAATGTTATTGGTCTGTGAAGTTGGAACGTAATGAACCTGGCCGGAGGTTTCTGCCTCTTCTTTTGTGTCGGTGCGTACTAATCCAGGTGGTGATTGCTTGGTATTATCGCGTCCACTAATTCCTGGCTCGTCTGATACATTATCAGCGGCTTGCTTGGTGTTGCTATTGCCAGAGGGTCTAACTCCGCCAGTGTTGCTTGCATGTCCAGGCAGAATGCCAGCGTAGTTTCCGTCCGCAACTCCCCGCACATCCCCGCTTCCTGTAACTGCGCTTCCAGTTCCTTTAGGTACTGCTGGCTTACCTTCTCCTTGTCCAGCAAGGATTCCAACCGATTGACTATTGCTTGAAGATTGCTCATTTTTCAACTCCTTTCCGAGTTCAACGTAATCATTGATTATCCGTGGCACATCAACGGCGGGAAGGCTTCTTGTGGATTTGCCGCGCCCTTTAATCACAATTACATCAACCGGCCACGTCGCACCCTGCTTGGCGTACATATTGCCGGAAACCGTGAAGTGGTCAGCTACAATGTACTCCGAATAAAGCGTTAAGTAAAACGCTCTTTTGGACTTTGAGTTATATGCGTCAGAACGTGCCGCCATGTCATCGCTCTTAATTCCACCTAGTATGAGCACGGCAGTACCATCGTCCTTCATCGCCTTAAGCGAATTCAATACAATCGCATGATCTATCTCGTTTGTTGTGTAGCGCTCGTTTATTTTGAATGATTTGGAATCGCCTTTGTCGTCACGCACTACGCCGAAAGGCGGGTTGGCAATCACGCTGTCCACCTTCTGCGGCGGGTTCCATGTTGTTCCGTCCTTTTCGCTGACGTTCACATAGCCCTGAGAACGCAGCGCCACGGCGCGGTCTGCGTTCAACTCGTTGGCAAACACCCGCTTCGGGTCAGTAACGATCAGTAATGCGCCGTTCCCTGCGGTCGGCTCGGAAACGACGCTTTCCTGGTTAATTCCAGCCAGTCTTGACGCGACAAATGCCAGCGGCACAGGTGTTGAGTAAGCCTGTTGCTCAACCGATGTGCTGGTGCGCACATTCAGGTTGGGCATCTTGTTTTCGTACAGGTCAACCAGCGCGTTATAAATTACATGGCTAGATTGACCGCGTATCGTTCCGTTGCGCACAATCTCCCTTGCGCGTACCACGGCAGCAAGCTCCAGTGCCTCGTCGGCCTGCTTCGTCTCGTTGGTTCCCGTCTTGATTGGAATTCCAGCCAACTCAGACAGGTGTGTCCTTGCTTCTGCTATGCCTTTATATCCTTCGCCGGTAAGCCGCTTCACGATTGCGCTAATAATGGGAGGCGTGTTGATTTTATTGCCAGAAACCTCAGGTAATATCGCATCAATATCCGAAGATGAAGTCATGCCTCCAGTATCCAACCCAGGATAATGTCGCACGCTCTCGTACAGACTGCGCAGGTACGGCTTGATGGCATCGCCCAAATCTTCGATCATGGAAAGCTATCGAAACAGCCCTGCAAACCCAAGCGGGGTTTCGCGTACTGCTATACCGCGGCAGACGTGGCCTTGCTGGCCGAAACGGACGTGCTGCACAGCACGCTGTCCGGCCCCGCCACCAAGAAGCTCATGGAGCGCGCGTACCAAGTGTTCGGCGACCCGCGCTACGAGCGTCTGGCGGGCATCTCGGTTTCCCACCTGTACAACCTGCGCGGGAGCAAGCCGTATCAGAACAAGCGGCGGCACTGGACCAAGACAAATCCGACGGGAGTGCCCATCGGCATACGACGTGCCCCGCAACCTGACGGTGTACCGGGCTACATCCGCATAGACAGCGTGCATCAAGGCGATCTGGACGGCGTCAAAGGCGTGTATCACATCAACGCGGTGGACTGCGTGACGCAGATGCAATTCGTCGCCACCTGCGAGAAGATCAGCGAAGCGTACATGCTCCCGGTCATCCGGCAGTTGCTGGATGGGTTTCCGTTTGTCATCCTGGGGTTTCATGCCGACAATGGCTCGGAATACATCAATTACCGGGTGACGCAAGCCGAGGCGGCACGGATATCCGGCATGATGCGCAACTGCGATGTTGCCCCGTTTGATTTCCGAATTTAATCCGAACCCGCCCCCTTTGAACCCTCTCTACTCTACCTGTGCCTTTGCTATCACAGAAACACAGCGGGCGAAACGCTAAAGCGCGTTGCCAGAGCTTTCACTTGGCGCATATTGAGTTCGCGTTTCCCATTCAGAATGGCGGAAACAATACTTTGCCCGCCCAGTTCTTCGGCCAAATCAGTTTGCTTGAGATTGTGTTCTTCCATCAGATAGGCGAGCACCACAGCGGGTGACGCTTCTGGAAGTGTTTGTTGTTTGGCTTCATATGTCTCGACCTCTCTGGTCACAAGGTCGAGAAGCGGCATCAGGCGATGCGATTCATTGACACCGATGCGATCCAGTAATTCGTCCATCACACGCACGCGGCGTTTGTAATCTCTTTCGCTGGTAATCTGGCCGAGTGGTACGAGTTTGTTCAGCCCATGCCAAGCGGTTTGAACTGATGCGAGATCAAGATGACGTTCAGCGACGATGTTCATTTTCGTTTACTCCTCTGGCGATTCCACTGGTCGTATTCGGCATGGGTAAAAAACTCTTTGATATATACCCGCTGAAATCGGTAGTGAACGATGGTTATCAGCCGGTAGCTGCTTCCTTTGATATTAAAAACCGTGTACGGGTCGGCAAAATCCGCAGTTGGTAGTACCGCACGTATGGCATGAATGTCCGTGAAATCCGTTTTCTCAAAGATTTTTCGCCAGCTTGCAAGCGGTTCTGCGGCATCGGTGCGACGAGCGGCATAGCCATCCAGCGTTTTCTTCTTGATGACATTCATTTGAGGCTGAATATAGCAACTTGCTATAATCGTGTCAAGCTGGATTTAGAAGCGCGAACATCATGCCGCGCACGTCAGTGGTTTTTTGTGAGTATTTCAAGATATCGAAATGAAATGTGATCCCTTTAATCTCAGTTCGCCAAAAACAATTCGACTCCGATACTGATGTCGTATATATTGTATGGCATGATGCGCCATATAAAAGCCCAGAGAATTTTCTATCACAAAGAGATAATGTTCGGTGGCGTGATCGAGATGGTGATCTGGCAATTGCCGGAGCCAACAGCAGAACGTCCGCACGGCCTGAAGTATCGCCTGGTATATGCAGTGAATGATATGCGCGTAGTTGGTTACGACAATGAAACGGGCAAGGGCGACCACAAGCATTTGGCCGGGCGTGAGTTGCCTTATCGGTTCGTGGATGTGGATACTCTGGTAGCTGATTTTTATGCAGACATAAGGAGTTGCAAATGAGCGGAAAACAAATTTTGTACGTGGGGATTTCTACGCCAGAGGAATCATTGGCGCACTTTTCCAGGGTATGGAAGGATGCTGCGGGCGGCAGGAAAGTCAAACCCCATAACGGCATTGGCTTCGAGAGCATCGCGCAATTTGCGGCGGCACTCACCCCGCAACGCTGGCTGCTCATCAATGCGCTGAAGGGTATCGGCCATTCGTCCATTTACGCGCTGGCGAAAAAGCTGGGGCGGCATTACAAGAACGTGCACACCGATGTCACCGCGCTGGTGCAATTGGGCATCATCGAGAAGGATGCGGATGGCAAGGTGTTTGTGCCATGGGACGAGATTGACGTGAATATGCCGCTGGCGCAGGCGGCCTGAGGCGGTTAAGCCGCTTCGCCGTGCTTATGAAGGGTTTCCCATCCGACGCAAGCAAGCCAGATATGGCGAGGGATAGCTTTTTCGCCGTTGCGATAATAGGCCAACATCCGGCGGCTTATGCCCAGGACTTCTGCCGCGCTGTCCAAGGTCAAATTATTTTCGTGCATCCAATTCCAAATGCGCTCATGACCGATGCCGCCGGATTGCTCTACCGCGAGGTTACGCAGATTGTCTGCCGCCAGATCAATTTCGCCTTTGCCAAACTCAACCGCACGCCCCAGCTCACTTAATTTGGCGGAGACAAAAAAACTTTGGTTTTGCAACGGCTTCAAACAAGAAGATGTCTTGATCCAGCCGGACAGATCAACATTGAAATCTGTGCCATCGGCATAAGTTATTTTAAGGCACGAATTTTTCAGCGCCTTGGCCTTGATTAAACGAAAGTGATCCCGATTTTTCATGTGTGCAACTCCCAAAAAATATGCAGCAACTTGTCACGGTTTGTCGGCATGGCCGCCCATTCCAATGCGACTCGGATTGATCGTGTACTACGGTTGCCCTCCAGCACTTCACCGTTATCGATCCTGACCAGCCACTCCCGCCCATCGCTTGCCAGCACATGAAAATGCGGCGGCATGTGATCCTTTGGGTAAAGGTTAATCTGACAAGAGTCGAAAGAATGAACGCGTGGCATGGGTGCATCATAGTGCAACTATTGCACTATGTCTAGGTTGCATGATTTACAAATATCCGTGGCTGCCCCCATGCTGTTCACGAAAAAATCGCCGAGGCATTGGGGATAGTGCCGGAACAACTGGCAATCTGAGGTAGGTTGAAACTGTGTGTTGGTGCGCGTTTAAAATTACCCAACTCGTGTAAGGCGTATGTAGGGTATCAATAAGCGAAGCGCATTGCACCGGATGTTATCATTCGGCGCAATAACGATTGCGCCCTACGCTGGATTGAGCGTCCGTGTTCACGGGCGGGTTAACCGCGCGGGTCATCACCAGTAAACTTTGCATTCAGTAGTGAAAATAATGTTCTATTGGATGTGATGATGGCGCGGCACTTTGCCTCGATCTCCCGAATGATACGATCGATTTCGGGTTTGATTGGATCATCGTCGAATCCCTCCCAATAGACATTCTCAAACTTTTCAACCTGCATATGAAACTGCTCTGTTCCCTCAGCGCCAGCACGTCTACCAAGATTACGTGTCCACATCTTAGAAAGCATGTGCGCGGCTGAGAGAATTGAATCTACTTGAGCGCGTAGCTCATCGAATGGTTTCGCACTCTCCGCCCCGAACTGAGCCATGAAACGATAACGCATCGCATGAAGCTTGTTAAAGATCTTGATACCTTTGATATCGCTCGATCGCGACGAAAGCAGCGTCAAGGCGCTGCTTCTCCTCAGCAGTTTCGTTCGGATAGGCCTTCCTAGATTGACCTTCGTTTGCCCACCCGACCGGACTTCGAATGTGCCTCACAGCGTCGTTGGCTTCATAGAACAACGCCAGAGTTTCTTCGGCAAGCTCTATCTGACGCTTACCCCTAAATTCCCGGCGCCACGCGTTAATCCCGAAGATCGCGGTAAGGCTGGCGATCACAATCGATGCATCTCTAATGAACTCCGACCATTTCACATCTCTAATGAACTCCGACCATTCCATATGAGCGGCACCACGAGTAATGAAGATACGCAAAGTATATGGGAATTACGAAGGAGCGCAAGCCGCGAAGTGGTGTCCGGGATAGGTGGCGCAGCGCCGACCTACCTTTGTATCCGGTAAATTTGGATTTTACGCTCATCGCTTAACAATTTATCCCATCAAGCTGTGCGCACCAGCGGCATATTCACATCAATCTCAGCAGATGGCCTGAAGTGAGCGATGGCGTGTGGCAGAAATGTGCCGACGTTCAGATTTCGAGATATGGTTGACTCGCCTGCTCGGTTTCTGATGTATCGTTGCTGGTTAACCAACAAACAATGACATCACTTAACTCGCCAAACCCACCCGGATAATGCTTCCAGCCGCGCTTTGCGCTCTGGTAATAGTTTGTCTTTTTTTGCTCGTTGAACTCTTACCCACTGACCAAGACTAAACCCTACTGCTGTTGTGTATAGGCTAGGAACCTTGGCGTGCCCCTCCCGATCAGCGTACTCCTTTAGCAACCGGAACCATTCATCCCACTGTTTTCTCTCCCCTGCACCCCAACTCCAACCGGACAATACTTCCAACCGCGCCTTGCGTTCCGGTGACATACTAACTTTATCTCTTCGTTGGTGACTTACCCAGCTCCCGAGTCGATATTCATCTGGCGTTTTGTAATGTAGATGAACGTTGGCATGCCCCTCCCGATCTGCGAATTCCTTGAGATAGCAAAACCCTTTTTCCCACTTATCTGACAAAAGATCCCAACTCCAGCCGGGTAAGGCTTCCAGCCGTGTTTTGCGTTCCGGTGACATGCTGTCCTTTTTTCCCCGCTGATGGCCAACCCACTGACCAAGGCGGTATCCATCTGGCGTTTTGTAATCTTGAGTAACCTTGGTGTGCCCTTCGCAATCTGCGAATTCCTTAAGGTAACGAAACCCATCTTCCCATGCATCATTACGAATACTCCAAACCCAACCGGCTAATGTTTCCAGCCGTGCTTTGCGCTCCGGTGACAGTTTGTCTTTTGTTGCTCGTTGAACAGCTACCCATTGACCAGTGCGGTATCCATTTGCCGTTTTGTATAACGCATGCAATAGGCAATGCCCCTCTCGATCTGCGAATTCCTTAAGATAGCGAAACCCTTCCTCCCAATTATCTGCATGAGCATCCCAACTCCAGCCGGGTAATGCTTCCAGCCGTGCTTTGTGCTCCGGTGAAATACTGTTTTTTTTGCTCCGCTGACTAACCACCCACTTACCAAGTCCGTAACCATCTGGTGATTTGTAAGTTGCAAGCATCCTGCTGTGCCCCTCTTGCTCCACAAATTCTTTCAGGTGGCAAAATCCATCATCCCACGGTTCAGTAGCTGCATTCCAAGTCCAACCAGAGAGCATTTCCAATCGTTTTTTATGCTCTTCTGGCATGGAATTCCCATCTCTTCGTTGTACATTAACCCACTGACCAAGTCGGTATCCATCGGGCGCTATGTAATCTACAGGAACCTTGCTGTGCCCTTCCCGTGCTACAAACTCTTTGAGGTAATGAAACCCTTCATCCCTTTGCTCCACATATATATCCCAAACCCAACCAGGTAATGCTTCCAGCCGTGATTTGCGCTCCGGTGACATGCTGTTCTGATTTTTCCGCTGAACAGTCATCCACTGACCAAGGCCGTACCAATCTGGCGCCTTGTAAGTCTGCGGAACCTTGGCGTGACCTTTTAGTTCGACAAACGCCTTAAGATGGCGAAACCCTTCTTCCCAATTATCTGCACGAGCATTCCATCCCCAGCTGGGAAGTGCTTCCAGCCGTGCTTTGCGTTCTGGTGTTGTAAGGTTCTTTCTACTCCGCTGTCCAAACACCCAATTGCCAAGGCGGTATCTATCTGCCGTCATGTAATTCTGCGGAACCTTGGCGTGTCCATTTTGTTCTACAAACGCTTCAAGCAAACCAAACCAGAAATTCCAAGCCGCCGTAACCTGTTCAACTAGATAAGTACGCAGGGCGCTACCAAAATCAGCGCCTACTGTAGTAGGTAGATTGATAATGATTTTGCGCAAGCCGTCGGCGCTGATACCTGCGCTTGGGTTCTTGCCAAGTGACGTTCTGATCTGATCCAGCTCGCAGGCCAGCACATCGTCGTGTGCCTTGAGCGCGTTCAGCACTTCCCAGATCGGTTTGAAATTGCTGGCCTCAATCGTGCCAACGGCATCCTCGCCCGCCTTGATGAACACCGGCAACACAATCGTGCCCGCTTTCTTGTCCGGGCTCAAGCGGATGGCGCGGCCCACCGCCTGGATGATGTCCACCTGGCTACTGCGCGGATCAATGAACGCCACGCCGTCGAGGGCGGGCACGTCCACGCCTTCGGACAGGCAACGAGCATTGCTCAGCACGCCGCGTTCATCTGCGCCCAATGCTTTGAGCTGGTCGAGCTTCACCCTACGCTGACTGGCGGGCATGTTGCCGGAGACGAAATCGGTATGCAGGGTTCCGCCGGGGCGGTGTTCATCGCTGAGCCATTCCATCGTTTGCTGCATGTCGGCGGCGAAATTTTCGGCGCGCTTGACACGGCTGTGGAAGCTGATGACGCGCTTGAGGTCGTAGTCCTTGATGGCCTTGAGCAGACCGATCCGGGCGGCGAGCGATTCGCTGTCTGTTTGACGGAGTTGGCTTGGTTGGCCTTTCTGATTTTGAAAAACGCCCTCACCCCTACCCTCTCCCAGAGGGCGAGGGAGCGAAATGCTGACCAGTTCGCGGTTGGCGATCCACTGCGCGATGGTGGGGTCATCCACGCCAATGATGACGACGCGGTAATCGGTGAGCAGTTTGTGTTCAATCGCTTTGCCGAACGGCAGGGCATACAGCACTTCGCCAAACAGGGTGGCGTTGTCCATGCCGACCATTTCGACACCGCGCTCTTCGGCGGCTTTATGCACGGTGCTGGAATAGGTGCGCGGGGTGGCGGTGGCAAATAACCGCTTGGCGCTGCGTATCTGCTCGCTGTCGAGAATGGCGGTGAAGTCGCTGCCAACCTTGCCCGCGCAACGGTGGGCTTCGTCCGCCACGGCCAGATCGAACGCGGGGATGGACGGATCGGATTGGGCGGCGGCGATGACGGAGGAGGATTGGTAGGTGGAGAACACCACGCGGTTGCCTGCGCCGCTGAGAAAATTCTTTACTTCCTCAACATCCGAGGTGACGGGAAAGGCCAGGTCGGCCACGCTGTGGATGGCTTCGTCGTGCCCTTTTGTGCCGACAGTCTGATCCGAGCAGACGCACAGCACCTCGAACGGCGCAGTGGCGGCGAATGTCCACTCGCGCAGAATCTGGGACAGCAGCCCCAACGACGGAACCAGCACCAGGGTACGCTGCGCGTCCAGATGTTCCTTGATCCACAGCGTGACGTAAGTTTTGCCCGTGCCGCAGGCCATGATGAGCTGGCCACGGTCGGCGGTTTGCAGCCCAAGCACGACGGCGGTTCGGGCTTCGATCTGATGGTCGCGCGGTTCGGGGCGGAGTTTGCGTTTGGCTTGCGGGAGTAACTCAAAATTGGCGGGATAGTCCAACGCGGATTTCTCGAAGTCGGAGAGCAGAAATCGGATGACTCCGTGATCATCACAAACTCTTCTAGCGTTTGCGCCGATACCGTCGGTGGTGGCGATCAGCAGGCGATGAGTAATAATTTCCTTGCGGCTAGACTCGCTGAGAAATGTATCCACATCGTGTTTGGTGATGTCGTAGCCGGGCGCGTAGCACTTGACTTGCACCGCCCAGTGGTCGCCATTCTTGTGGAGTATGACCAGGTCAATGCCGCAGTCCGTCCCCCAGCGTCCCGGCCATTCATCCCACAGCCATACCTGGTCAACCTGCGTCGCCAATTCTGGATCGGCTTTGAGGAACCACAGAACGAAGCGCTCGAACTGCTTGCCGCGCTTGGCCGGGTCGGGGTCGAGGCTGTTGTAGAAGTCGGAGAATTGGGCGGGCATTTATCACTTAACTATTCAGCAGCATCAAGCCGTAAATAAATGGTGGCAACATCGCAATTATTGTTTTACAAATGGGCAATAAATCTTCAGCACACCTTTTTAAGCTGGCACGGTGGATGCGCTACGCTTATCCACACTTTTCGCCGAGAACAAATTTATCCTGGCGCCAAACCCGTGTGGCGGGTTATACCGTAGGGGCGTGTGGCATACGCCTTATCAGAGGGCGTATTGCCATACGCCCCTACGTCGTCCCGCCCGTCGGCAGCCCCGGCACGCTCTGGCCTTCCTTGCCGCAGGTGCCAAGGCCACAGCGCCAAGCCGCCGCTTGCCATCGTGATGCGCGTTAGCCCGCCCGGCCAGTGCTCACTCGGCTTCATCCGGAATATCCTGCTGGCGTTCACTGCCGAGTTTCGCCATTCTCAGAAACGTTGCCAGTTCCTCGACCCAGCGCAGCTTTTGCTCCGGGGTCAGCGCGCGGAATGCGCGCAGCCGTTCGTCACTGACATAATAGGTACGGTCGCCGGACGTAAAGCCTGCTTTCATTGTTTCTTGATCCGTTGCAGATGCTCGACGTCGGCAAGGTCTATCGGCCGCCCAACCGCCTGCTTGAGCGCGATCAGGTCATCTATGGACACGACCCGGATGTTTGTGCCCGCAACTTTAAACACGTCGGCACGGGGCGCCATGACGGCGAACTCAACCGGAGGAAAGAGCAACACATCAACAGTGACACCCGCCAAATCCGGTGTGCGCAACGCAAACTCCTCAAGGTGGTGTTCTGCGCGCCACTGGCGCAATAATCCCAGATCGTGGAGGGATTCAAGCGAAACGGGCAGCACAGGCGAAAGTTTGAGTTCCCTGGCGGCTTCGATCAAAGCTGCCAGATTGTCCGGATTCATCGCGACGGTGATGTTCACATCCATTGTTGCGCGCTCCACACCATGCAGCGACACGGCCAAGCCCCCCAATCAGCAGATAATCCACCTCGTGGCGGGCGAGCGCGGAAAAAAGGTCAACATAAAACATCAGGCCGTCCCGCCCACCGTCAGCCCATCAATCCTCACCGTCGGCTGCCCCACGCCGACCGGCACGCTCTGGCCTTCCTTGCCGCAGGTGCCGACACCGGGGTCGAGCGCCATGTCGTT
>FZPX01000345.1_pt1 | contig 15808 bp, 13 predicted proteins | sample 1534791 | NCBI WGS metagenome assembly FZPX01 (sample SAMEA104161951, study PRJEB21768) | metagenome | biome: subterrestrial habitat; feature: phreatic zone; material: underground water | place: France | collected 2016-06-01 | depth 60 m | reverse complement strand
TGGTATTCGCCGTCCACCACTTCTTCCATGCGCTTGAGCAGCAGGCCGCTCTTGTCCTTGGCCAGCAGGCGATCCCACTTGCCGCCCCAGATCACCTTGATCACGTTCCAGCCCGCGCCACGGAACACGCCTTCCAGCTCCTGGATGATCTTGCCGTTGCCGCGCACCGGGCCGTCCAGGCGCTGTAAATTACAATTGATGACGAAGATCAGGTTGTCGAGTTTTTCCCGTCCTGCCATGGAAATCGCACCCAGCGATTCCGGCTCGTCGGTTTCGCCATCGCCGAGGAACGCCCACACCCTGCGCCCATCGGTGCTGGCGATACCGCGATGTTGCAGATAGCGCATGAAGCGCGCCTGATAAATCGCCATCAGCGGGCCGAGTCCCATGGACACCGTGGGGAACTGCCAGAAGTCCGGCATCAGCCACGGGTGAGGGTAAGAGGACAAACCGCCGCCATCCACTTCCTGGCGGAACTTGTACATCTGCTCCTCGCTGATGCGTCCTTCGAGGAAGGCGCGCGCATACATGCCGGGAGAGGAATGCCCCTGAAAATACACCAAGTCGCCGCCGTGATTTTCGCTTGCGCCGTGGAAAAAATGATTGAAGCCCACGTCATACAGCTTGGCCGCCGAGGCGAAGCTGGCGATATGCCCGCCCAGCTCGGACGATTCGCGGTTGGCGTTCAGCACCAGCGCCATCGCATTCCAGCGCATCAGCGCACAGATGCGGTGCTCCAGTTCATGGTTGCCGCTGGAGCGTTCCTCCTGGTCGAGCGGGATCGTGTTCAGATAAGGCGTGGTTGCGCCGATCGGCAGATCGGTGCCAGCAAGACGAGCCTTGCTGGCCATCTGGCTAATCAGGAAATGCGCGCGTTCCGGGCCTTCGTGCTCCAGCACCGAATCGAGCGCGTCGAGCCACTCCTGCGTTTCCTGCGGATCGGGGTCGGGAGTACCATTATCGGGAAAGTTTGCCATTTTTGCTTTCTATCGCTTGTTGCAGCAAGTGGGCGCGGTGTTATTTCAATTTACATTAGAAACACCAACAATTCCCTCCCATTCAAGGGGAGGGTTAGGGTGGGGATGGGTGTAAAAGCGTGTGGCAGCGTAATCACCCCATCCCCATCCCAGCCTTCCCCTTGAAGGGGAAGGTGCAAATTAGCGACGTTTCTATTGGGAATAGAAATCACATTCCCGCGCTGCAATCTATCATCTCGTTTTCCGTCACCAGCCATTCCACTTTGCGGTCGGTGGCTTCCTGCGGAATATCCTCGACGACCTGCATGGAGTATGCCCCAGCGACCAGCGCGGGGCAATGTACCATGCGCGCCAGCAGCTTGTCGTAATAGCCTTTGCCATAGCCCAGCCGCGCGCCGTCGCGGGTAAATGCCACCCCCGGCAGCAGGACGAATTCTACCCCATATGAAACAATCAGCCGTTCGCAGCGCTCGACTATCGGTTCGCGTATTCCCCACAGGCCCGCCGCCAACTGGTTCTCCAAGTCATCCACCCAATACAGATCAAGACAGTTGGTGTGGTGATTCACCTTGGGCAAAGCCAGCCGTTTACCCTCCGCCAGCACCCGCGTCACCCAAAGCTCGCTGGCAAACTCCGCGCCAAAATTCATATAGCCCAGCACCGCATCTGCATGCTGATACTCGGGCAATTGCAATAAACGTTCGATGATTGCCGCGCTGTGCGCAGCGCGCGTGTCTGGCGAGAGTTGCTCGCGCTGCGCGAGAATGTTTTTGCGGATAGATTGCTTCATATTCGACGCGCTCATGGCCGCGCCGCCTTCCTCGCCCACATAGCCAACTGTTGCGCATCTTCCAGAATATCTACCGGAACCTCGCGGTAATTTTTCAAAACCTGTTTTTCGGAAGGCGCAAACACGGCACAATGGCGGCTCAAATAATCCGGCAAAGTGTCGGGATGCGTTTTGAAATACAGCCTGCCGTCATACACGATGGCGAAGAACTGTTCGCCGCAATACAGCCCGTGACCGCCGAACATGCGCTTGCAGCGCAGGCCGTTGAGGCTGGCGAGCTGTTCGAGGACGAAGTCGCGGAATGAGTTGTCTGGCATTATTATCCGGATAAGTATTTCATACATCATTCGCGCTGACTATATGCGCAAAAGCCACACCCAGCGTGTCGAAGTGCGCCTTGCCGCACTGAATCTTTGCCCACTCCGAGCCGCGTAGTTTCAATTGATCCTTGGTGGATTTCGTTTCGCGCACCAGGTAAACCTTGGCATCGTCCTGTTTCACAATCGCCCAATCCGGGTTGTAGGTACCGATGGGTGTTTCGATCTTGAACCACCATGGCAGCTTGATAAACAACTTGATGTCCGTGCGTGTGCTCATCGCCTCGGCGAAAGAGCGCTCCACTTCCGACTCGAACAGCACGGCATCGTAAATGCTGTTGTCCACCTCGATCATGCTGGTCAACGCGCCGGTAATTTCCTCGGCTTCAAACAACATCATTTCGTACTCTTGCCCGTTGATGCGCTCATACTTGATGCCGTCTATCATCAGGCTGTGCAGTTCGGCATCTATTGCCTGCTGGGCTTGCTCGAGGAACTGCTGCGGGTTTTGCTGCACCTCGTTCAAGCGGCCGGAGCGCAGCAAAATCCCTGCAATGGTTTTACGTGTCAGCTCGGTTTTCGCCTGCAAATATCCAAGCATATCTGGCACATTGATAGTTTGGTAGCTCTTGACCTCGGCTTCACGCACCCCCAGCAACTGCGCATCCACACCGTCACCGGACATGACGATGCCGCTTTTCTGAACACTGATACGGCCAGCCACAATCTTGTCACGTGCCGCCAGATTGTTTGCGGCGCGCTCCACCAGAACGTCCGTCCGATAATCCACCGCATAGCGGGTCTTGTGCTTGATGCGGTTCCACAGCTCCTTGAAATCCTCATTCAGCCGCCAGCCTGTTTTCAGCTTTGCGGTACGAGCCTCTTTCTTGTTGACGATACGCCCGGCAAACGACACGCCGCACTCATCTTCAATCTCGGTTTGCAGTTTCGCGGCAAACTCGTCGTAATGCTCGTTGGCGATCACCGTCAGCCGGTTGATGCTGGCGTCGAAGCAACGCTCGCCGCTTTCCAGCACCGGCAGACGCAAACCCCGGCCTATCTCCTGCCGTTTCTTAATGTCGGATTTGGTTTCGTTCAGCGTGCATATCTGGAACACGTTCGGATTGTCCCAGCCTTCGCGCAGCGCGGAATGGCTAAAAATAAAGCGAAGCGGCTCATCGGGCGACAACAGCCGCTCCTTGTCCCTCATGATGAGCGCGTAAGCGTCATCGTCCGCCGCCGTATCGCCGCGCGTGTCTTTCGCTATACCTTTTACAGCCGCGAAATAACCGTTGTGCACCTTCTCCACCGGCAACGGCGACAGCTCGCCGTACTTTGGCAAAGCCGCCAGCTCCCGGTAAGCCTCGACAAACCAGTGGCGAATTTTTCCATCTTCGGCGGCGTAGTTCGCCACCCGGTCGATGAAGAACAGCGACAGCACTTTCAGGCGCGCATCAGCCCCCGCAATATCGGGCAACAACTTCTTGATGCGCAGTTCCTTGTCGAAATGCTCGCGCACCGTCTCGCGTATCTGCACGCGCATCACCTCGTCGCCGCGCCCGCCGTGCGTCTGGCCGACATTCAGCAGCAGCCCGTTGGTGAAGCTCACAAAATTATCGGCGGCGTTGATCTCGTCAACGATGTAACTGGAATAATTGCTTCGCCCATTCGTCTTGTCGAACAAATCCACCCCGCCCGTGCTGACGGAAACGCTCTTGCGCTGCGGCCCCGCCTTCTCGTTCACGTCTATCAGCAGCTTGGCGGTGACTTTGGTCTTGGTCGCGCTGATGCTCTGCACCTGAATGAACGGCTGGTTGAAATCGGGATCGTCCAGCACCGAACTGACCTCGATGCGTTTCACCAGCTTCAGGTCATAAGCCTGCACCGGGTCGAGCTTGTAAACGAGGTTGTATTTGTTCCGGTGCGTCGCCGAATAGCGCAAGGTACACAGCGGATTCAAACTGGCGATGGCTTTCCTTGCCTGCTCGCTCTCCATATTCTGCGGCTCATCCAGCACCACGACGGGCTGCGCGGCCTGCACAAACTCGATCGGCTTGCGCCCGGAAAGCTGGTCTTTGTCCTGATGGATCACATTGTTCGCCTGCTTGTTGAAGGCGTCGATGTTCATCACCAGAATTTGCAGCGTGCTGCTCTGCGCGAACTGGCGCAGCTTGGAATACTGCTTCGAGTCATACACCCAGCTATCGAAAGCCACATTGCCGAACAGCGCCTGAAAATGCTCCTTCATCAAGCGCAGGCTGGTAATTACGCCCTCGCGGATTGCCACGCTCGGCACCACGATGATGAACTTGCTGAAGCCGTAGCGCTGATGCAGCTCGAAAATGGAGCGCAAGTAAACGTAAGTCTTGCCCGTGCCGGTTTCCATCTCCACCGAAAAATTCATACCGTCCAGTGTCGCGCTGACTGGCAACTTGCTGGCATGCTGCACCGTTTGCAGATTACACAGCAATGTCGCCTCATCCAGCGCGAGCTGGTTGCCCAAGCCCAGCTCGGTCAGGCCAGCCAACGAACCCTTATCCGACAATTCAAACTCGAATGCACCGGAACTCAACGGTTGCCCGTCGAACAGCCCCAGCACCGCGCCCATCGCGTCGCGCTGGTATTGCTGGTTGCTATCGAACTTGATTTTCATGGTTACTTATTGTTTTCATAGCCTATTTTACAAGTTTGGATTTGTGGCAAGCCCACCTTACACAACGGTATTTGTGTAAGCCAAAATCTGTTTCACCTTACACAAATGTACTTTGCTGGTTTTCATGCAATAAGCTCCAGTAACTCCTGCTCCATACGTTTAATGCCAGCAATCAGATTTTTGAAGCTGCTCGAACGTTCATTGCCTGCATCCAGATGTTGGCCTATTGCTCTTGATCCGCTTACTTTCTGATAACGTTGCTTCGTCAACGTGAGTAGTTCTTTGCTTGGTTTTTGCAGCGCATCTGGATACCTGAATTTTGCTATGCCCTGTTGTTTTGCCAACCCCTTTATTCCCAAACCTGTTTCGACCGCAGCCAAATCGGCCAAATAAAAACTTTCCAATTCGTGGCAAGCAATACGCACCAACGCAACACCTTGCCGACCTGCTTCTGCGCACCGCGCCAGCAATGCCTCCTTAACCACGCGACAATCCGGCGTGGCATCCTGATCGCGCATCACGATAAATCTGGCGTGTGGATTGAGATAGTTCCGCATCTTGCCCATCATCTGCCTTTCGAGGTCTTGCTTGCCCTCGAAGGCCAGCAATCGCAGCTTGATCCCGGCATCGAGTATGCGGGGTAGCAAACTCTCCAACATGGCTTTGGCCGATTCTTCCTCCAGCAGAAAGACCAGTTCCCTCATTGCGGGTCGGCTCCCTCAAAGAAGCCCTGTTTCCACAAATAACCCATCTTGTCGCCATCTGCCATATAGCGAGCAATCTGCGCATCATCTTTTGCGCGACGTATTTCGGTATTACCTTGGGTCTTGACCAGCCAACACACTTCATCCAACTCGACCGCATTTAGAAAATCCGGCGAATGCGTTGAAACCAACACCTGCCCGCCACGGTTAGCGTATTGCCTGAACTCTTCCGCCAATTCCAGCATGAGCTTTGGGTAGAGTTGATTCTCCGGCTCTTCCACGCACAGCAATGGATGCGGTTTGGGGTCATGCAACAGTACCAGGTAAGCAAACATCTTGATTGTTCCATCCGAAACATAACGATCGAGGAACGGGGTTTTGAAAGAGCCATCCTGAAACCGCAATGTCAGATAACCGTCGTCCTGCAATTTCGGCTCAACACCACTCACGCCGGGCACGCGGCGCGCCATGGTATCCAGAATCTTTCTGAACACATCCGGGTGTTGCTCGAACAAACGCTGCGCGACAAGAGGCAAGTTATCGCCCGTTTCAGACAGATGATCGGATTCCCCGGATGCCTCCTTGCGCCCTCTGGCAGCGCTGATATGAAAATCCGACACATGCCAAGATTCGATCAACTGGCGGAAAGCGTTGGCCGCCTTGAAGCGCTCAAATTGCCCCAGTCCTTTGATAGCCAGCGTATCCGGCGAAACCTTTTGGTTTTCCCGTGTCAGCTCCTCATCCTGCTTGTTAAAATCTTCCTCGTTGGTAATCGCATAACCCTCACCATTGGAAAATTCAAGAAAATGATAAGGCTTTCCGTTCTGGCCTCGCCTGTAGCGGAGAATTTCGTGCCTGATATAGGGTGCGCCGGATTTTTCCGCGATCTCCAGCGAGTACGTCACCAAACGGCTCACCCCTGCTATTTCCATCCGATACTTGATCTCGATCAGGATGCTGTCGCCATCACTCTCTCGGCACAGCACTTCCTTGAATCGTCCCCGGCTATCCAAGGCTTGCCGCACATTACTTTTCAGGCAGTCATGCAAAAAACCGAACACATCGAACAAGGTCGTTTTCCCGGAGCCATTCGCTCCCACCACCACCAGAAACGGCGGAATATCTTTCAAGGTCGCATCGCGGAAAGCCTTATAGTTTTTCAGGCGTATGGACTCAATTCTCATTTCACACCTCTACACAGTCTTGTATATATTCCCGCGCCAACAGCGGCTGCCCGTCAAATAGCCCGAGCACTGCATCAATCGCATCGCGCTGGTAGGGCTGGTTGCTATCGAATCTGATTTTCATCGGCGGCTTTTTTCAGGGCATAAAGCTGTTCGATCAACACGGGAATTTCGTTCTGGATAATGTCCCAGACAACCTCATTTTTGATGCCCAGATAGCCATGCACCAGGCGGTTGCGCGTGGCGACTATCTGTTTCCAGTCGATCTCGCCAGCGAAAGCGCGCACCCGATCCGGGATATGTGTTGCCGCCTCACCGAGCAGAATCAGGTTATGCACCGTCGCATCGTAATTGAGGCCGCTGGCCACGAACCTTTCCTGATCCAGTCCCTCGGTATAAACCACGACCTTCTCGGCAAAGGCTATCATGTCGGTCACATAAAACCGCCACTCCCTTTCCAACGGTTCAGACATGTATCAAGTCTCTTTCGATGTAGGGTTTCAACTCCGGGCGGATGACCTCTTTTTGCACCAGATCAATCGGGCATTCGAGCAAATCTTCCAGATAAAACTGCACACCGAAATAACGCTTCGCCGTCGAACGCCCCTCGAATTCGACCATCACATCAATATCGCTGCCGTCCTGCGCCTCGTCGCGCGCGGTCGAACCGAACAACGCCAAATCGGTGATGCCAAAACGCCTCACCAATTCCGGCTTGTGCTGGGTCAGCAACTTCAGAGCTTCATTTTTTCGCATTATTCCCTCCTACACCGTCTTGAAAATAATCCCGTGCGTCTGCGCTTCCAGCACGGTGTTGGTTTTCAGCGCGTCGTTGCCGTCAAACGCGACATCCAGACATAGCACCATTTGCGGCTTGTGGGCGAACAGGGCGCGTAGCGTATCGCGGTCAAGGTGAGGTTCCAGGCAGATCAGCAGATTGCCGTCAGACACGGCAAACGCGGTGCGTTCGCCCGCAGCCACGCTCTCCACCCGCGCCGACAGCGGCATCCCGCATTTCAGGATCAGTTCGTACAAACGGTCTTGATCGCCGCGCCCGTCGAGCACGTTGTCGGCATACAGGCTCAACTGCTCCGCCAGTTGTTCAGACGAGTCTAATGGCATACCCGCATTCCAAATTTTGAAATTGCTCGAATCGAGTTTGAAGGCGCGAAAGCCCAAATCACCAGCATCGTCATTCCCGCGCAGGCGGGAATCCAGTGGGTTTAAATCAAGGGCATTTTGAATTGCTGGATTCCCGCCTGCGCGGGAATGACGGCTCTCTTGCAGCTTCGCGATCACCCGCCGCACCCGCTCGCGGGTGATGTGCGCGATGGTCGGGTATTGCGGGTTGTCGGTTTTTTCGGGGAGCTGGACGAGGATGAACTTGCGATTGCCGCCGTCTTGCTGGTTGAGGTCGAGGACAGCGTTTGCTGTTGAACCTGACCCTGCGAAAAAATCCAGAACCAAACCAGATGTGTCGTCTCCCATTACATATTTAAACAACTTTGCAAGCTCTTCATGATCTTTTGGATTATCAAATATCTTGCCACCCAATAACGTCCTTAAACGCTTAACTGCTACTTGAGATTGCTTATAGAAATAGCTACCTCGCACTTGAGTTGCAAATCCTTCACCATCGCCCAATTCTTCTTCGTGTGTATCGTTTAATTCCGTTATCGTTGGACGAATATGCGCCTTCCGAAAAGGCGGTGATGTGTGATCTTCACGAAACTCAACAAGACCAAGGTCAATTTGGTGTTGCATTTCATCTGGGCGAGAATAAATCCATCCACGTTCTGGCACTACACAAGGCAGCCCTGTTTTTGGATGCAAGACATCATATCTAGGCCCGCCACCTCCGGGCCACGAAATATCTCGGTCTCGCCACGGCCCATTGGAATCAACTCGTTTGTATCTTGCCCATTTTTTTGCTGGATGAGATTTAGGTAGCGAGGCATACCATGCCGATAGGTCATTCTCAATGGCGCGGTCATCCTTGCCCCATTTATCTCGTAGAACAAGATACTGCGTCCAAATATCTCTCGCTCCGGGTTTCTCTTCCCGCCACACTGTCTTGCGTTCACGCAGTTCAAGTTGAGAACGAGTAAATACGAGCATGTATTCATGGCCTATGGAAAACAACTTTGCATCGTTCTTGCGCCCCTTCTCCCATACAAGGCAAGCTATAAAGTTTTCCTCCCCAAACACCTCATCCATCAGCAGCCGCAGGTTGTGCACCTCGTGGTCGTCTATGCTGACGAAAATCACGCCGTCTTCCTTCAACAGGTTTCGCGCCAGGCACAGGCGCGGGTACATCATGTTCAGCCAGTTGGAGTGGTAGCGTCCGCTGGTGTCCTTGTTGGTGCTGGCGGCAGTGCCATCCTCATTCAACTGCCCGGTGTAGCGCAGGTATTCGTCCAGCCCTTCGCGGAAGTTGTCGGGGTAGATGAATTCGTTGCCGGTGTTGTAGGGCGGGTCGATGTAGATCATCTTGACCTTGGCGTGGTAGGGCTTCTGCAACAGCTTCAGCACTTCCAGGTTGTCGCCCTCGATGATGAGGTTTTCGCTGCTGTCCCAGTTGACGCTTTCTTCCGGTTGCGGGCGCAAGGTGGCGACGCTGGGAATCTGCACGTTGCGGAAGGCGTCGCGCTTGCCCGCCCAATTCAGACCGTAGCGTTCCGCGCCGGTTTCGATGTGCTCGCCCAGCGCGGCTTGCAGCTTGGCAAAGTCCACGCGGCCTTCGCTGAAAATTTGCGGCGATGCTGCGCGCAACTGCGCCAGCAAGGCTTCCGTCATATCAATGGAGGTGAGTGGTAACTTGGTGTCGTCAGTCATGGTCAGCCACAGGGTAAATTTGTTCTCGGATAAAATGTGGATAAGCGTAGCGCACCCACCTTTTTAAGCTGGCACTACGACCCTTTGATTATCCGGGGTTCATGAATATCAGCCATCTTGGGCTGCTTCAAATTCTCGAAGGATTGATCGCATATGGCCGGTAGATTTTTTGGCGGCATGATGCTGCTCCGTTGTTTTGGCCTGCCGCACTCCTCACATGGGCGTCAAGCTTACCGCCAGGTTGAGATCAAGCTGATTGGCATCATGGCTCTTGTTGGCATTTCCGTTTTCGCGCGCCAGCTCAATCTCATCAAGATATTCAGGTGTGATGTCGCCGGTGATGTAGTCGCCGTCGAAGCATGATGCCTCAAAATACTGTACTGCCGGATTGGCCTTGCATACCGCCGCCTTGAGGCTGTCCAGGTCTTGATAGACCAGCTTGTCCGCACCGATCTCGCGGCAGATTTCCTCGTCGTTGCGCCCGGTGGCGATCAACTCGCGGCGCGACGGCATGTCAATGCCATACACATTGGGAAAGCGCACCGGTGGTGCGGCGGAAGCGAAATACACCTTGCGCGCCCCGGCATCGCGCGCCATCTGCACAATCTCGCGGCTGGTGGTGCCGCGCACGATGGAATCGTCCACCAGCAGCACGTTTTTGTTTTTGAATTCCACGTTGACCGCATTCAGTTTCTGCCGCACCGATTTCTGGCGCATTTCCTGCCCCGGCATGATGAAGGTGCGCCCGATATAACGGTTTTTCACAAAGCCTTCGCGAAACGGGATGCCCAGCCTAACCGCCAGTTGCAAGGCGCTCGGGCGGCTGGAATCCGGAATGGGAATGACCACGTCAATATCCGCTTGCGGCCAGATGCGCGCGATCTTGTCGGCCAGGTTTTCACCCATATTCAGGCGCGTCTCATACACCGAAATACCGTCTATCACCGAGTCGGGGCGCGCCAGATAGACATATTCGAAAATGCATGGGTTAAGTGATGGATTCTTCGCACACTGCTGGCTGTGGAGGTTGCCATCGAAGTCAATGAACACCGCCTCGCCCGGCGCGATGTCGCGCAGCAGCTTGAAGCCCAGCGTATCCAGCGCCACGCTTTCCGAGGCCACCAGATATTCCGTGCCGCGCTCGGTTTGATGGCTGCCTATCACCAGCGGGCGGATGCCATAGCTATCGCGGAACGCCAGCAGGCCATAACCCGCAATCATCGCCACCACCGCGTAAGCGCCACGGCAGCGACGGTGCACTCCGGCTACGGCAGCAAAAATGGTCTGGACATCGAGGCGGTATTTTTTGGCTTTGTCCTGCAACTCGTGCGCCAGCACATTGAGCAGCACTTCCGAGTCGGAATGGGTGTTCACATGGCGCCGGTCTTCCAGAAACAGTTCTTCCTGCAACTGTTCGGTATTGGTCAGGTTGCCGTTATGGCCGAGCACAATACCGAACGGAGAATTGACGTAGAACGGCTGCGCCTCGTTGTGGTCAACGGCGGAACCGGCGGTGGGATAGCGTACATGCGCGATGCCTGCATTACCCTGCAACGCGCGCATGTTGCGGGTGCGGAACACGTCACGCACCAGGCCATTGCCCTTGTGCATATGGAAAGTGTTGCCATCAAGGGTGGCAATGCCGGCTGCATCCTGGCCGCGATGCTGCAACACCAGCAGGCCGTCATACAAAATTTGGTTGGCCGGTGAATGGGCAACGACGCCTAGAATGCCACACATGGTTTAGCCCTGGTATTCAACTATAAATTCAATAATGCACACGTTGCGCAACATTACCCGGCAACCACCCTTTGGCTGCCAGCGCAGCATTTTCCAATGGTTTGCTCAACCATGCATCGCGCCAGAACGGATCCTTCGGCAAATCGGTCAGCCCCGCCAGCAATGCCAGCACCAACACCACCAGCACACCGCGCACCATACCGAACAGCGCGCCGAGCAATCCATCCATCCAGCCCAGTCCAACCCATTTGACCAGTTTTGACAACAGCATTGCCATGATGCCGCTGACAATCAGCGTGGTCACAAACAGCAAGGTAAAGGCCACAGTCATCCTGACAGCTTCCGCCCCCATCCATGCGGGCAGTAGCGGCGCTACGTTGGCGACAAACAAGCGCGCCACAAAATACGCGGCTACCCAACCGAGCAGCGCCAATACTTCATACACCATACCGCGCCACCACCCCAGCAATACCGACAGCACAACAATTGCAATGATGGTGTAATCAAACCAGGTCATTGGAGAACCTCTAAGAATTCGTCATTTTATTGCGTTTGGATCACGTCCGGGCGCAATCCCTGCACTTCAAGCCTGTGACGCACCTTGTCCGCCGCTTCGTGCGTGGCATAAGGCCCGGCGCGTACACGGGTCTTGTCACCCGCCTTCTCGGTATAAGCCTTAATACCCTGCTTGCTCAGATTTTCTTTCCATTTATGCGCAGTATCGGCCTTGGTGAATGCGCCGATCTGCACTACAAAACTTGGTTGCGTCTCAGCCTGAGCTTGTGCAACAGGTTTAGATTCTGGCTTGGTTGGAGCCTGCTTGATTCCCGGTGTGGCGGTATTCGGCTTCACCGGTTCAATGGGTTTATTTGAAGCAGGGGCGGGATTGTTTTCTGGTGCTGGCGATGCAGCGCTGGCCGGGCTGGCAATTTCTGGCGCAGCGACTGGAGAGGAAGATGGAAGCGTAGCGGCAGGCACGCTCGCGGGCGGCAAGCCCATCCTGGGCACGAACTCGCCGACCTTGTCCTTGTCGGGAATGCGCAACTCGATGTCCTGCCCCACCGGTTTGGGTTCGCTGTCCAGCAGCATGGGCAGCAACACCACGATAGCGGTGGTGAGCGCCACAGCACCGACTAACCTGCGTCTTGCCTTCCGCTTCAGGCTGGCCTCATCATCCATCAACTGTTTTGCCATCGAGTATTCCGCCCCGTCGTGCTTGCCGGTGAAAGCTCAGGCGCTGCCCAAGCCGCAAGCGCGCATTATTTCCGCCACCGTATAGAATGAACCAAAGGCCGCGATTCTATCATTTTCGGAAGCCTCATTGCAGGCATGACGCAAGGCATCCGTCACCGTGGCAAAGGTCAGAATTGCCCCCTTTACCCCCTCCGCATCCAGCACCCCTTCTGTATCCAGTATATGGGCCAACTCAGCGGCAGTAGCGCCGCGCGGCGCATTGATGCCCGCCACCAGCCATATATCCACCTGATCCTTGAGCGCACGCGCTACACCAGCCATATCCTTATCCTTGAGCATGGCAAACACCGCATAAGTGCGCGTACATCGAGGAAGACTGGCCAGATTCTGCGCCAGCGAACGAGCCGCATGGGGGTTATGCGCCACATCCAGAATCAGTGCCGGATTCCCCGGCACCACCTGGAAACGCCCCGGCAAAGTCACCTCGACCAACCCGCGCCGCACCGCCTCCATGTTCACCGGCAATCTATCCTTGAGCGCATCCAGCGCCGCCAGCGCGGCGCTGGCGTTGTTAAGCTGGAATGCACCGCGCAGGGCGGGATAGGGTAATGAATTGCGCGCACCCACTGTACTGCGGTAGTTCCACTGCTTCGGGTTCTGTCCCCTCTCCCCCGTGGAGAGGGCTAGGGAGAGGGTGCTTTTTGTCGGGCCTGCCCCCTCTCTGATGGAACTACTAGCCATCTGACTAGGCTGTCCAACAACGACAGCCAAATCATTGGTTACCCCAACCCCCCTCCCCGGGGGAGAGGGGAGTAAATTTTCCTCAAAAGAAAACTCGCGTCCCAACTGCCACAATTCCGCACCAATGCGCTGCGCTTCAATTGCAATAGTTGCAGGCATATCCCGGTCGCCGAAAATCGCCACCTTGCCCGCGCGAAAAATCCCCGCCTTCTCGAAAGCAATCTGCTCGCGCGTGTCGCCCAGATAATCGGTGTGGTCTATATCCACGCTGGTCACCACCGCGCAATCTGCGTCGAACACGTTCACCGCATCCAGCCTGCCGCCCAGCCCCACTTCCAATATCGCCACATCCACCTTGTGCTCGATGAAACACTGCATCGCGGCCAGCGTGCCGAATTCGAAATAGGTGAGCGGAATTTCAGGAAGGTCGTCATTCCCGCGCAGGCGGGAATCCAGTTGCGGCTTACGAGCCTCTTCTACTTTCTCGAATGCGGCGCACAACTCCGCATCGCTCGCCTGCTGCTTGCCGATGCGCACACGCTCGTTGTAATCCAGCAAATGCGGCGAGGTGTAGCAACCTACGCGATACCCGGCGGCGTGCAGCATGGATTCCAGCATCGCGCACACCGAGCCCTTGCCGTTGGTGCCGCCGACCACGATGATGGGAAAATCCGGTTGCAGATTAAGCCGCTGTTTGATTTGCGCCACGCGCTCCAGGCCGAGCGCGATGGTTTTGGGATGCAGGGATTCGAGGTGGGTTAGCCAGTCGGCCGGGGTAGTAGGCATGTTGTCTTGTAGGGCGTCAATAAGCGAAGCGCATTGCGCCGAATGAACGATACATACGGCGCAATGCCCGTTGGTTATTGCGCCCTACGCTCGCTGCGAGGGTGTTGGGCATTTGTCGTTTGGAAGGGCGCGCTGTGCGCACCATGGTGCGTGGAACGCACCCTACACTCGTTTCAACGGTTGCATAAGATGTGCGATGGCTCCGGTTGGGTCTGCCACAACACAAACTCTGCCAACATCCGGTACATCATGCGGAGGCACAACGAGATTTCCGCCAAGCGAAGAAGCGCGCTTGGCGCATAGTTCGATATCTTCAACTGCGATATATGCATGCCAGAACGATCCATTTCCCGGCGTATCAGGTGTCGGGTTCATCATTCCGGCGACATCCTGCCCATTCCTCTGAAACAGGGTGTAGATACCGAATGGCCCCGCATCAACTTCCTTGCATGACCACCCGAAAAGCTGACTGAAGAAGGCTCCGCTGCTCTTCTGGTCGGAAGTTACCAGCTCATTCCATATGAATGGACTTTGGTCAATCACAGGCTTTCCCTCCTCGCCGCTCATGATACCAGCTAAGCCGCCTCGATCTCCGCCACCGCAGATTGTTTGGTCAGCAGCGTAATCAGCGTCGCCAGTTGCTTGCGCATTTCGCGCCGATCCACAATCATGTCTATCGCACCGTGCTCCAGCAAAAACTCCGCGCGCTGAAAACCTTCCGGCAGGGTTTCGCGCACCGTTTGCTGGATCACGCGCGCACCGGCGAAACCGATCAGCGCGCCGGGTTCGGCGATCACCACGTCGCCCATGAAGGCGAAGCTGGCGGACACGCCGCCCATGGTCGGGTCGGTCAGCACGGAGATGAACGGCAGCCGCGCTTGGCTGAGTTGCGTGAGCGCGGCGCAGGTCTTGGCCATCTGCATCAGCGACAGCAGGCCTTCCTGCATGCGCGCACCGCCGCTGGCGGCGAAACAGATGAACGGGATGTTCTGCTCGGTGGCGAGCTGTACGCCGCGCACGAAGCGCTCGCCCACCACCGAGCCCATCGAGCCGCCCATGAAATTGAATTCGAACACCGCCGCAACCAGCGGCAAGGTGTGCACGCTGCCTTGCATCACCACCAGCGCATCCGTTTCGCCGGTATCCTTTTGCGCGGCGGTCAGGCGTTCGCCATATTTCCGGCTGTCCTTGAATTTCAAGGTATCCAGCGGCTGTACCTCGGCGCCGATCTCGAAACGCCCCTCGGCATCCAGCAGCCAATCCAGGCGGATGCGCGCCGTGATGCGGTGATGATGGTTGCACTTCGGGCAGACGCTTAAATTCTTTTCCAGATCGGAGTGGTACAACACCGCCTGGCAGGACGGGCACTTGTGCCACAAACCCTCGGGCACGTTTTTCTTGCCCTCCGCGCCCAGTTCGCGGCGCTTGATCTTGGGAGGTAATAATTTTTGAAACCAGCTCATCGTGCTTCCTCCTTTGCTTCGTCGCTCCCGCGAAGGCGGGAGCCCAGTATTTTTAATTTCTGGATTCCCGCCTACGCGGGAATGACAAATACTAAATTATTTAAGCCTGATCTACTGCGCTTCGCAGCTCCTTGAGCAGTTTGCTCACGTTGGCAATCACATCCTGTTCCGTAGAGCTTTCAATTTCCTGCACGATGCGGCTGCCTACTACCACGCCATCGCACAGCTTTGCCACCGCCAGCGCAGTTGCCGCATCGCGGATGCCGAAGCCTACACCTATTGGCAGTTGAATGTATTTACGCAACTGCGGCAGTTTCTGAGCTATAGCCGAAAGGTCGAGGTTGCCCGCGCCGGTCACACCCTTGAGCGAGACGTAATACACATAGCCACGCGCCAGTTTGGCCACCTGTTCAATGCGCGCTTC
>FZPX01000280.1_pt1 | contig 15839 bp, 13 predicted proteins | sample 1534791 | NCBI WGS metagenome assembly FZPX01 (sample SAMEA104161951, study PRJEB21768) | metagenome | biome: subterrestrial habitat; feature: phreatic zone; material: underground water | place: France | collected 2016-06-01 | depth 60 m | reverse complement strand
TGTGGGATTCCTGCACTCAAGGCCGATATACGGGCTCACAAGACAAAACGCATCGCCTTCCCATGATTGCTCACAGTGGCATGTTGACACGTCCACACTTGCTTACCGTTGCGGGGGCAGCACAGGTATTTCACCTGTTTCCCGTTTAACCGGATAGCGCAAACCATCCGGCACCTCAATGCGGTGCGCATTATAGCAAATATTGAAAATGCATTTACCCTTTCAGGCTCGTATTGGAAGATGCCAGCCATGCCATTGCAAGGCTGCTCAGGTATCATGCGTGAATTGCGGCATCCCCGCGCTCTGCGTTTAGTAGTCTCATGTCCCGGTTCATCACCAACCTGATCAGCGCATTCCTGCTCCCGCCGCTCAATCTGTTGCTTGCCGCACTGGTTGGGTTGCTGATTGCCCGCACGTATCCGCGCTTCGGGCGCACGCTACTTACCGGATCGTTCGCACTGCTGTGGTTGTGCTCCACCCCTTATTTCGCCGAGGGTGCGCTGCATCTGCTGGAAGGGTCGCCCAAAGCGGTTGATACGCAAATACAAGCCGCCGATGCCATCGTGGTGTTGGGCGGCGGCACCTACTTTCACGCGCCGGAATATGCGTCAGACACGGTGAGTGAAGCCACATTGGTGCGCTTGCGCTACGCCGTCAAGCTTCAGCGTGAAACCGGCAAGCCCCTGATGGTCACTGGCGGCAAGCCGCTCGGCAACGACCTTTCCGAAGCACGGCAGATGCAGATTGTGCTGGAACAGGAATTCAAGGTACCGGTACGCTGGGCTGAAGACGCCTCTGATAACACGCTGGAGAACGCACGCTACAGCTATCAAGTGTTGCAACAGGCCGGCATCAAACGCATCTACCTAGTTACTCATGCATGGCACATGCCGCGTTCGATCATGGCATTCCGGTCTGCCGGATTCGAAGTCGTGTCCGCCCCAACCGCCTTCACCACACGCTACCGCACCGACCTGCTTACCTTTTTGCCGCGCGCCGAAGCGTTGCACGACAGCAAAATTTTTGTCCACGAAATTATCGGGCTGCTGTGGTATCGGTTAAAATCCTGATACCAATAATTAGCGGGGCAACCAAAATGAAAGCACGCATCAAGTGGGTGGAACAGGTCTCTTTTCTGGGTGAAACGGAAAGCGGCCATGCCGTCCTGATGGACGGCCCGCCGGATGGCGGCGGGCGCAACCTCGGGCCGCGCCCGATGGAAATGGTGCTGCTCGGCACCGGCGGCTGCACCACTTACGATGTCATGCACATCCTGAAAAAAAGCCGCCAGCAAATTACCGATTGCGTCGTGGAAATCCAGGCAGAACGCGCCACGGAAGACCCCAAGGTGTTCACCAAAATACACTTTCACTTCATCGTGACCGGCAAGGATTTAAAGCCGGAGCAAGTAGAGCGCGCCATCAAGCTCTCTGCGGAAAAATACTGCTCGGCCTCCATCATGCTGGGTAAGACAGCAGCCATCACCCATGATTTTGAAGTGGTTCAGGAATAGCCATCCGCCCAGAGAAAACACTGGGAGCCGCATCTTTATTGGTGGCGTGCAGTTTACTACCGAACGACTCGCTATTGGAACCAATGAGTAACGCTGCGGGTGTCTGGGGTTCGCTGAGATCATTCCGCAATTCTGTATCCCATCGCCCGGTATCCACGCTGGCGCTTATCCCACATACGCAGCAGCGCCGGGTGACCGGTATCTACGAAATCGATGATGCGCACATCGGTCTTGGTGGCGTGCTCACGATGCAGACGGCCAGCGTATTGCTGAAGCGTCCCTTTCCACGACACAGGCATCGCCAGTACCAAGGTATCGAGCGGTGGATGGTCGAAACCTTCACCGACCAGTTTCCCGGTCGCGAGCAGTACGCGAGGTGCATCAGGGGGTAGCGCCTCAAGCTCGGCGATCAAAGAGGCACGCAGTTTTTTTGCCAACCGTCCATGCAAAACAGTCAGTGCTGAAACTTTGCCGTTCAGAGCAGCCGCGATGGAATCGAGATGCTCCGTCCGCTCCGTCAGCACAAGGACCTTTCGGCCTTGCTTGTACGCATTCTCGATCTCTGTCGCAATCGCGGCTGTCCGCACCAGATCACTGGCGAGGTGCCGGAAAACATCCTGAATGCCAGCCTCCTGCGGCAAATCAATTCTCGTGTGAAGTGTGCATGGCGTGACGGCCAGATCGTGTGGTGCTCCCAATGATTTCGCGGCGGTATGGCGCGTTGGCCCGCACTGCATGAAAATTATCGGCTGCCGGCCATCGCGACGAATCGGCGTGGCGGTCAGGCCAAGCACATATTTCGCTTTGGTCTGTTTCAGGATCGCCTCGAACGACTCTGCGCTCAGGTGATGACATTCATCGACGATGACGTGCCCGTAATTTTCGACCAACGGGTTGATTTCACCCTGGCGCGATAACGACTGCATCACGGCGATGTCGATTTTCCCTGTCGGTTTGGCTTTGCCACCACCGATGGTGCCGAGCACGCCCTTGCCGACGCTCAGAAATGATTGCAACCGTTCCTGCCACTGCTTGAGCAGTTCCCGCCGGTGTACGAGCACCAGCGTGTTCACACCACGGCGCGCAATCATCGCAGTGGCCGTAACCGTTTTGCCAAAGGCTGTCGGCGCGCACAGAACACCCGTATCGTGATGCAGCATGGCGGCCACGGCGAATTCTTGATCCAGACGTAAGGTGCCGGCAAACGCGACGTCCAGCGGCGACCCTGCGTATCGCTCGTCGATCAGCTCGCAGCCAATCGCGTTGTCACGAAGGAGTTCCAGCGCGGCATCCAGGCAACCGCGCGGCAATGCGATGTGATTGGGGTAATTCTCGGCGCAGCCGATGACGCGAGGTTCATCCCACACCGAAAAACGCATCGCCTGCTTTTTGTAAAACTCCGGATTCTGAAAGGCCGCCAAACGAATCAGCCGGTTCGCCAGCGACTGCGGCAGTTGTGCCTTCTCGAAATAGATCAGGTTGGCCAGCGTCACCGTGAGCGACTTCGGCATCGGTCCGGCTAGTTTCTTGGAGAAGGCTGCAGATCGTTTCCACGGTTCTTTTTGATCTTCCTCATCGATGAACGTCACATCAAGTGGGTGCGCGTTGCCCGTCGCTCTCAGAATGGTGGGCTCGATATCGTGCGCAGGCATTGGCAGGATGGCGGCCAAGAATCCCCACTGATCCCGGTAAGGCCGCAAGTCAGCATCGACGAACACACTGAATCCGTTCTCACGCGGAAACTTCTGCAGTGGCAACGCAATCAGATTGCCGAAACCGCCTTTGGGCATCGAGTCCTGATTGGGGAACAGCCGGTCGTAGGATTCGAGTTTCAGCTGGCGAGTGCGGGCACAGGTGTGGCTGATGATGGCGGTACCGAGTCGGCGCGCATCCCGAGCCGATACAGTGCCTGTGAATAAAATCCAGGCGTGCGCGCCGTTGCCGGAGCGCGAAATCTCAAGGGCGACTGGTACGCCCAACTCGTGACACGACTGGAAAAACGCCTTGGCATCTTCCCGCCATTCCGCTTCATCGAAATCGGCGGCGAGAAAATGGCAGGTGTCGTCACTCAGGAGCGGATAGACGCCGATGGTGCGTTTGCCTATAAGGTGCTCGTAGATCACTGTATCCGTCAGCGGGATCAGCAGACGGTTATTGCACTCTCCACATTTGATACGCGGCTTTTCGCAAACACCCGCCAGCCACTCATTACCACAGGCCGGTGTGTAGCCAGTCCTGCCAGTGGTCTTGCTTTCCCATCGGATCGGGTAGACATCCGTGCGGCCGCGAAATAGCCGACGAAATAACGCTATTTTTTCGGCGGTAGAAAGACGTGATAGTTCCGGCTCCGAGAGGGGCGGTGCAGGCTCAGGTGAGGTTGGCTCGGGTGGCAAACGCCATTCGATACCGTGATCGTCCAGCAGCGCGATCAGGCGGGCATTCTCTGATTGCAGCGCCCGCAAGCTGGACAGGAAATCTGTCATCGCTTCCTCACCCGGCGGTAACCGGTACCCCTGGATGCAACACGGTATTCATCAACAATTGATCGAGAACCGAAAAATCAGTATCGCGCGGCATTGGGGGCAAGACCGACTCGATTCGGGTCAGTTCGTGTTCAATGAAGGTATTGATGATGGGCAACGGCTGGCCGTATTCCGACTCCATCGCGGCGCGCTTGATCACCAGCAATTCGTTAATCGCACTACGCAAAACTGGATCGGTAATGATCACATCGACCATTTCCTGAAACCGCATTGGTGCCACGCCTCGACCTTGTTCAATCCACAGCGTGGCCAGCAGCGGGCGTAGCACGTAGAGATATTTCTTCAAGCGAACCGTATCGCCACGCAGATATTCACGGTAGTTCTTGCGCGCCATATGAACGTAGTGGTGAAACGACCGCTCGGCTTGGTGCGTTTGCTGGGCGGCATTTCGCATGACAGCGATGAAATCGGCATCAGCGCGATATACCACTGGCGAATCCAGCCATTCGATCAACGTGGCGTTGCCCTTTTTCAATAGACCCAGCGCCTTGCGCAACTCCCATCCGTTGATGTCGAGTTCGTCGGAGATCGGAATCTCGATCACGTCACGCTGGGCGCTGACCTGCAGATACCACGGCAGCGGATGAACATAGATGAAGCGCACGTCGTAATCACTGTCGGGCGACGCGAAACCCCATCCTCGGCTGCCTGACTCGCAGGCATAGAGCACGCGTACGCCATATTCGGCCTCGATGGCCGACAGCCGCGAGTCAATGTCAGTACGTATGCCGGGGTCAATCGGATGAGAGCTATTCACTGCTGCTGTCTGACCCAGATCCCGACTCAACCTGTCTGATGAGCCTGTCAAAATCACTCTCGAACAACCGGTCTTGCACGATGCGATATTTCTCGAATTCGCTTTCGGCATGCGCCTTGGCAATTTCCGCCGTCACCTTGCCGGCATCCTGAAGCACATCCCGGTCCCAGAGTTTTAAGAAGCCGCCCAGACGTTCCTCCCAGTCCGCCATGGTCATGGGAATACGGCGCATGGCTTGAAGTTCAGCCATATCGAGATAGGCGGAGACAATCCGTTGCATCTGCGCCAGTTCGAACTCCGATAAGTAGTTCTTTGCAATGGCGACGTCGTATTTGTGGACCTTCCCCTGGGGCGCACCCTCCCAACTGGTCAGGCCCATGTTTTCCTTCTTGTGATCCGCCCGATCCACAATGACTTCTGCCGCCGTCTGTCCGTGAATGGCGTAATGAAGCTTGTTCTGCACCGCCGCAAAAAAACGTTTGGTCGCCGTGGCTGAGGTGTCGTAATCCAGCGCCGTGGCGTAGATGTCTGTGATCTTCTGGTAGAACTTGCGTTCAGAGAGCCGGATTTCCCGGATCTTCTCCAGCTGCCGCTCGAAGAAATCTTCGGTCAGCACGCTGCCGCCACTCTTCAGGCGATCCGCATCCATGACCCAGCCCTGAATCGTGTAATCCTTGACGATCTGGTTGGCCCATTTACGGAACTGTACCGCGCGCTCGTTTTCGATCTTGAAGCCGACGGCAATGATGGCCTGCAAGCTGTAGTGATCCACCTTGCGCTGAACTTCGCGCTCGCCCTCAGTTTGAACCATTAAGTACTGCTTAACAGTTGCCTCACGCTCCAGCTCGTTGTCGGCATAGATGCGTTTCAAGTGCTGGCTGATCGCCGGCACCGACACATCGTAGAGCGTGGCCATCATTTTCTGCGTGAGCCAGAGGTTTTCATCCTCGTAGCGCATTTCCACGCTGGCGTTGCCATTGCCGGTAGCCGCGACAAATGTCAGGTACTCGGCCGCCGATGAACGGACGATAGAAACCTCATTTTTCTTGGCTACTTTCTGTGGTTTGTTCTTGCTCATTTATCCCCCTCAAACGCACTTGCGGGCTGTCATGGCTTCGCGCCGTAAGACCCGGCCAGACGCTCCAAGAGATCCTTGTGACGAAACTCCAGGTCGGTCAGGGCAAACGTCGTCGTGGCAAGCAAGCGCTGCGAATTCGGCAAGCTTTCGACGCGGTCCTCGAAATATCGAACTCGCTTGTCCGCAAAGTCCAGGTTGCCTAAGGATGTGTTTTTTCGCCGCGACAGCAACATCAGGTTGCCCAGACGATGGAGCCACGCCTCCCGCTGCTCATCCGTGAAATCTTTGATCCACTGGCTGGTTTTGCCCGGCGTCTGCGGCAGGATGTGCTCGACGCTGATCTCATCGGGCAAATTCAGCGGCGCTGCGTGGCTGGCCAGCAGGTATTCCAGCCGCAGCAATACGTATTTGGCAAAGCGTCGACCGTAGATCGCCCCGTCCAGCAGGGTTGCCAGTTGCTTGCCATCAAAATCGAACACCTTGCTGGCCAGCACGTCGTCAGGGATCCTTGCTGCCTCAATGGCCTTCAGCACATCGTTCATATTGCTGATGCGCTGGGTGGGCGTGAGCTGGACGATCCAGTCAGCTGAAAATTTGTTGTCGATGCGCTCTATCAGATCGAGCAGCTTCTGTGTCTTGAACTTACGATACCAAGCCAGCACAGGCGGAATCCAATCGGTGGAGGGCAACCCCCGGCGCATCACATTGATTCGGTTGCGATAGGCATTGCCCAGCGTGGCCGGTAGGTCATCAAACTGAATAGCCTCGTCATAGGCATCCTTATAGGCTTTGACTGCATCAAAGGTTGCGTTGCCCAGCGCCAGTAGCTGTGGCTTGGAGCCATAAATACGCTCGTCGAACTCTTTGAGCAGACCCTCGCGTGCCTTGTCCTTCACGTAGATGGTGCGGACCAGCGACAGGAAGCGGTCAAACTCGTCCCGCCCCATCTCACCCTCAACCTCCTCCCAGTACTCGGCCCACTTGCCACGATCCTTCTCGCCGGTGATCGCCCCCAGGTTCTTGGCCTTGAGGATGTCGCTGTTGGACAGAGGGATGCCACGGTCGTTGAGAATGGTGAACAGACGGAAGGCGTCATCCAGATCCTCCGTGGAGACATAGATGAACAGCGCGTTGTTCAGCAAGTAGCCAACAAAACGGTCGAAGTCGCCGGAAGCTGGAAAGCGCTCGGCATCATGAAAACTGGCATGGATGGTTTGCATGCCAGCGGCCATATTCCCCAGCGACAGGTTCTTGCTGGCGGCGATGCCAGGTAAATCTGTGCTGCACGATCCATCATCGGCTTTGATGTAGCTCTCAATGAAAGCGCCCACGTTGTCGCGGATGTCATAGACGATGCGGTTGCGGCCCGGGATTTTTTTCCACTTGTTCTCTTCCTGATACAGCATCTCACGGCATGCGCCTTTGAGCTTGGCATCCGTCACCCGATCTCGGATGCAGGCCAGCATCAGCATCAGCGTAGTCAACCGTTGCTGCCCGTCGAGCAATTCGTATTCCTCGAAACTCACGCCATCCGTGGTGCGTGTCGCCTTGCGCAGCACCATCGAGCCCAGGAAGTACTGCCCCTCCGGGTTGTGCTCGCTGGCGTAATTCACATCGTCGATTAGTTCGGATATCTCGTCCTTGCCCCAGACATACGCACGCTGGTAATCGGGAATACGAAACCAGAAGCGCGAGAACACCTCGCCAATGACGATCTTGGCACTTTCAATTTGGCCTTTTTTGCTTGAACTCATATTTCCCTCGGATTACTTGGCGACTGTGGCAAACAACTCATCGAGTTGCGGATTGCTGGTGATCAACAGCAGCTTTTTGATCGTCGCAGCTTGATTGATCTCCAGCCGAGCGAAGTGCTCTCCACCGGCAGAAGACTGCTTTCGGATCAGTTGGATGCGCCCGAACAATGCGCCGTGCTTTTCAGCAAACTTCGCCAGCCCGACAGCCTTCTCAAAGTTATCGCTCAGGCTGGGGTCATGGGGTTCCAGAACATCTATGACAAAGTCACCACCGACCGTTCGCACCACGACCAGGTCCGGAAACATCGGGCGAATGTCGCCGCCCGTCTCGTAGGGAATCTCCAGTGACCACAGCTTTCGATCCAGATTGCGCAACCAACCAACCACCTCGGGTTTAGCCAACTCCTCCTTCAACACACAGGCTTCCCAACTACCCAACTCGGCACGGAACTGACCATTGCTTTCCACGTACAGGTGGCGCTCCCAAAGCGGATCGGTCGGCAGACGCTTGAAATCGATGGACGCCGGCAAATGCCAAGGCACCTCATTGGGCTTGGCCGTCGCCAAACGCAGTTTCTCGTAATTGACGCGCCGCTGCTCCTTGAGCTTGTAGATGGCTTTCTTGTGCTGGTCGTAGAGGGCATCGAAAGCCGCCTCAGCCAGTGATTCCAATGCGGCCATTCCTGCGGCGTTGCGCGCCAAAACAATCGCCTCGGCCTTCACGTCCAGTGCATCACGGTCAGCGTGAGCACGCCAATACTCCATTTGCAGGCCATGGCTGAAGGCGCGTCCGGCCTCCTCAAACAGGCGGTCGATGTCCACATCGGAGGCATCGATGTGATAGTCCGCCGTAGGCTCGGCCACACCCGTACCGTTGTTGACCGCCAGCGTGCGCAAGCCAACCTGGGTGATCGCCTTGGCTGCCGTATCGAACAGGCCGGCAGCCTTGATCGCGTCAATGCGCTGCCCCATCCATTCGATGATCTGGCGCTTGGCCGCATCCCAAGTGTTCTCATCGATCTCATCGATGGTCAGGCTGCGCGAGATGGCCATGTAGCGCCGCAAGGGGCTTTGCGCGCGTGCTGCATTTACGCGGTAGGTCACCACTTCATCCAGCGCGGTGAAGATAGCCTCGGTGCCCTCGCGGCGCTTGAGTACCACCAGATTGCGGCTGGAACCCGTTTCGGCCGGTGGCACATCTTCTGCGTTGTGCAGCGAGGCCACTACGCTTTCCACCGCGCCCGTATCAAAATACGGCAGGAACAGATGCACGTCGTTCAAGGCGGCATCTTTCTCGATGCGACGCGCCAGCGGCGTGCGTACCATCCGGCCCAGCAACTGGGCGATGTAGGTGTGATCCTCCGCACGGCGGAAAGACATCATGACTTCTGCGCGTGGGCAATCCCAGCCTGTGGATAAGCTGGTCTTGAAGAACACCACACCGATGTTTTTGTCGCCATCGATGCGTGATGCTTCCACCTTGCGCACACGGCGGCCACCCACGTCCAGGTCCCCCGTGTCGTGCATGGCGTGCGCCACTTCGCCTTCGTTCAGGCGTCGGCCAATAGCACTTTCAATTACCGTCAATGCCGCGCCCAGGTCGGTCTTGGTGAGCTGCCGATCATTGCCGTTCTCCACCTGCACCACCAGTACCGGCCAGACGGTTTGCTCTTTCTCATCAGCGCAGAAGGCACCCCAGGCCGCAGTCATCTGCCCCCAGCGCCGGGCAGCTTCTTCCAGGAGAGCCATCTCGGCTGTGGTGGCAGCTTCCGGGTGATGGATCAGAATACGGTCTTTCAGCAGACCGGATTTGCGTACTTCTTCCGCTGGCACGGCCACCTTGTGCGTGGTCACCGTGTGCTCCGCATTCGCGATCAAATCCAGAAACCGCTTCGGTGTGGCCGACACGCCAATCACCATCGGCATCTTGACGAGGCCGACCTCGGGGTAACCCAGCAAGAAGCGCTGCATCAGGGTCTGCGCCGCTTGCGCGCCCCGGCCCGATGTCATTCCCCGATGCGCCTCATCGATGACCACATAGAAGCGGTCAGGAATCGCTATCGCAGTATTAGTCAGCGTTTCCCAAATAAGATGCTGTCGGCCATCGCCGCGGTTGGTCAGCGGCTGATTGATGGCCAGTTTTTGCGTGTTGATGAAATAGATGCGCCCGCCATCCAGGCGAGGCGCGTCAAAGTGTGCGTCGATGGTGATGAGCTGGTTGACCCGGTATACCTTGTCCGACTTGCTTTCGATCTTGAGTTTGGTCTGCTCGTTGAGTTCAGGCATGTCCGACACCCACAGGATCACAGCATCGGGTTGAGGTGCCCAGTCCAGCGGCCATGCCAACTGATCGTCAGGTTCATCCAGAATGGCCTCGAACAGGGCCGTCATCGTGATGGTCTTGCCGCTGCCCGTTGCGGCCGAAAACGCCACCACATGCTGGTCGTCCGACGATACCCCTTGGCGTGCCTTGACCAACGCCTTGCGCAGATCGTTCAGCGCATCTTTCTGAAAATCGAATAGCGTGACCTTCATGCCCGCGCTCCCTGTGTGTCAGCCGTCGTCTTTGCCGGTGCAGCAGCGCGGTCCTGGTTCTTGTTGATCATGAAATTGAGCAGATAATCGCGGTACAACTGCACCACCTGCAGGCCAGGGTTGGCTTTTCCCGCCACCTCGCGCACGTCCTGCGCCATGGTTTTGAAGGATTCGTCCGCATCGGTGACGATGAACACCTGCGACAAGCCGGTGCGGCCATCCAACGCCTTCAGCAGCCGACCCATGCGGGCTTCATCCAGCAGCACCACGAAGTTGCTGCCATCAGGCACCAACAGGGCAGGCTCGGGTTCCCCGCGTTTCAATTCCGGCCGAGGCCCCACGGCACCTGCCTTGAGCCACAGCAGCGGTAGGATTTCGCGGAAGGCCCGGCGCAGCGAAACACGCTCCTTCTCCAGAAAGTCCAGCTTGAAATACGCCAGATTGGCGGGAAAGCCGTCCCCCATCGGGCGTTTTTCTTCTTCCGGCACCAAGAGCGGCCCGAGCAGATCCACCACCTGCGCTTTCAACTGGTCAAAAACGCGCTTGGTGGGCGTGACGATGTAGAAATCGGTGATGTGCTCCTGTCCGTCCAGCGCTTCCAGCCAATCCTCGGCCGCTGCGGGGTCGAACAGCACGCTGGCCTTGTGATCTTCCGAGACGATGAACAGGCACGGGGCTTTCACCAGCGTTTGCGGCAATCCGTCGATCAGCGCCACCACCTGTTTTTTCTTGGGCAGCGTATCGAGTGTGGCCGGGTCGACAAAGCCGATCTGCGTGAAACTGCGCGCCTTCTCGCGTTCCACCGTCTTGCCGGTCAGGTATTCGCCGGATAGCACCGAGCCATCGTCACGGCAGCCCAGGATGGTGTACTTGCTGCGCGGCCAGGTCACCGAACGGCAGATGCCTTGCGCTTCCCATTCGGTGTCGCCGGGTTGCAGGCCACGCACGCTCAAAGCAGCCGACTCCTCTGCGGAGACCTCGTTGTTGGTGACCAGAATGCAGCGACGCTGACCACCATCGGAGGCGTTCAGCAGATTGACGGCATTCAGCGTGGTGCCGCTACCGGCGAAGAAATCGACGATGAGCGCGTCTTGTCGGTCACGTACAGTGGCAGCTACTGCATCGCGTGTGGCATAAAGGGATTTGGGGAAGGAAAATTTTCTTCCCTCACCAAAAATTGTCTTTAAAACGTCTGCGCCGTATGCGCCTGCATCATGAGTGCTTCGATGCCAGACAGTTTTGACCTGCCTATCGCGCTCTTCTGCATATTCAACACTAACGGCATTGCGTATCTTGTCGAAATCAACAATCCGGATGGCACCACTCTCAATTTGCAGTTGAAGCTTGCGGCTAAGATAAGAAATACCCCATGTATTTCTGGCCGAGTCATAACCGCCGAGACTTACATAGCCTTTCTTGATCAAGGCTCGTAGTGAGTCTGGGCCTACGCCCCAGTTTCCGAGACTGCCATCCATACGAATAGGCCAAGCAGCCGCATAACCGTCGATTTCCGCATCTAAATCGGGGATTTTATCCAAAGGTAAGAAATCGCCTGTGCCAACAATCGCATGCCGAACTTTGTCAATCAGCACCGGGAAAAACATCTTGTGTCGATCTTGGCGTCGCGCATTGGTGCCAGATCGGAGTAGCCCTTTCCACCGCGGATCCGCACTGGTATTTGGCGTGATAGGTGAAAGCAAGTCATTGCCCAAACTGTTCACAAAGGCTTGGTTGCCAAAACAGAAAAGAGCGTACTCCTCTACCCGTGAAAAACGCCCTTGAGTCACCCCCTTCGGGTTAATGACAATGGTCACCAACTGGCGGTACGCTTCCGGGAACTCCCTCTCCAGAAGCATTCCGAGGTGATGAACCTCGTGCTCGTCGATGGTGACGATCAGCACCCCGGTATCTGGCTTCAGTAGTCGCTTGGCAAGTTTCAGGCGCTTTTCCATGAAGGCCAGCCACTTGCTGTGCCGCCAGCCATCGTTGCCGTCCACGTAGTCGTTGTTGTATTTCCAGTCGCGCGCGCCGGTGTTGTAGGGCGGGTCGATGTAGATGCAGTCCACCTGACCGGCATACAGATAGTCCAGCAGTTGCAGCGCGTGGTAGTTGTCGGCCTCGATCAGCGTGTGCCAGGGGGCATCGGCCTGGCCATTCGCCACAGCATCCACTGGCACCAGGGCCGGGAAGATCGGCTCGCCGAATTCGCGCACCACCAGAAGATCATCCACAGGGAGTTGTACCGGCTCGGCAGCTGCCCGGGTAGCCTCGCTGGGGTGGGCATCATTGCTGGGCTTGATGCAGGTGGCCGTGCCTGCGTGCAACGACTTCACTTGCCATACGTCTTTGAGCGCCCCTTGCCGGCGGCAGACCAAGTCACCCTTGCGAGGCTTGGCGCCGTGCAGCGGCAGCAGCTCGGGCAGGTGGTCTTCAAATACGAGACCGAATTTTTTGCCTTTCGCGGCATTGGCCCACTCGGCGGCCAGGCGCTCGCGCAGGCGGGGATCGCTGATTTGAGCGATCAGGTCATGGATGGCAGACAAGCATTCCTCCTTTTTGCCTGCCAGCCCAGGCGGGCAACAGACTTGTGTTCATTCAGCAATTCGACTGGGCAGGCGACGTTCATCGCGACCTCTGGCCGTCTGGGGTGCTTTGCTCATCAGCGCCACCCGCGCGCACCCAGTCGTCCACCTCGGACACCTGGAACTTCCATAGCCGCCCCACTCGGTGGGCGGGCAGGCCTTTGCGGTCGATCCAGCGGTAGATCGAGTCGCGCGTCACACCCAGATGATCGGCAATCTGGTCGACGGATGCCCACGGTTCAGCAGTCATGGCAGTACTCCGGATGCAGAGGTTCGGGTCGCATAAAGTCGGTTTCAATCGCAAAGGTTGTAATTTATCAGGTCTGGCATTCGCGGACTATCCTTTGATGCGAAATGAATCACTGAATAGCTTGGCTTCTCAATCGAACAGCGCGTTCATGGTGATGTCGTCAATCACATCACGGAGCCAACGATGAACGCCAAACAAACCGCCCTCGACGCCTACCTCGCCCGCACCGCCGCCATCCACGCCAAGCTGGAACTGCTGCAGCAACTCGCCGACGACCATTTGGGTCATGACCCCGATGCTATCCATTGGGGCCACGTCGGCGATCTCGGGCGGGCGGAGGCCGGACTGGACGAGTTGCTGGCGATCTTCGGCTGCGACGGTGTGTGACGACGCACAGCAACCATCGGAGATGATCATGAACGTCAAACTGACCGCAACCCAAACCACTGTTCTCAAAACCGCTGCCGCCCGTCCGGATGGCAACATCGAACCGCTGCCGACCAATCTGCGCGGTGGTGCCAAAACCGCCGTCATCGATGGCCTGCTCGCCCGCGACCTGATCACGAAGTTTCACTACCCAGACCACGTCGAGTACTACCTCACCGATGCGGCCTACGCCGCCGTTGGGCGCAAACGCAAGGTGCCTGCGCCTGTTACCCCGGAGCCAGAGATCGAGGCCGCCGTGTCGGCCGCCGAGGCCAACTGGGCGCAAGATCACACCGACAGCAAGCCGCGCACCCGCGAGAACAGCAAGCAGGCCGCAGTCATCCAAATGCTACAACGTCCCCATGGCACAACGATTCGGCAGGTCATGGAAACCACCGGCTGGCAGGCGCACACGGTACGCGGCACGTTCGCCGGAGCGCTCAAAAAGAAGCTCGGACTGAACATCGTGTCGACGAAGGATGCCACCGGCGAAAGGGTGTATCGGATCGCTTGACTGCAAACCACCAAAGGGTGTCCATTGAACTGGCACCCTTTTTCTTCGGCGAAATGGCACGGTGGCCGTTTCGCTGATTTTGGATGCTGGAATCGGCCGAAAGACCCGCCAGCAGTGGCTTTCAAATGGGTAGCCGTTTTCGATTAAAAGGGTGTGAATTCAACTCACGCCCTTGCTGTGGTGCAAACCGCAAACCCTGCAAACCTCGGTTTGCACCCTGACGCTATCGAAGCGCCGCGCTGTCGCCTCCCGCATGGGTTTATCGCCAGGAAGGACCCCTTTCACCTGGGCATACATCCTCTCGGCGACCATAACAATACGAATGACCTTGCGCGAAGAAGGCATTGAGATTGTCTGGCGCGACGTCGGTTGGCACACGCTGGCCGGCGAGATGCGGCCGGGTACGATAGGCGCTGAATTACTGGAACTTGAACAGCAGCAGGAGGTAATGGCATGACACGGATTATCCAAACGGGTGCGGCGGTCCAGCAGCCGGGGGCGAAACTCACGACCTTCATTCCTGTGCGCATCAAGCGGCGCAGTGGGCGGAAAGTGGTGGTGCCGGCGGCGAACGCGACCGACAAAATGCCGGAGCACGATGCGCCGATTCTCACGGCGCTGTCCAAGGCGTTTCACTGGCAGCGCCTCATCGATGAGGGCATCGTCAAGAGCGGATCGGATATTGCGCGCCAGGAAGGACTCAATCAGAGCACCGTCAATGAACTGCTGCGACTGGCTCTGCTCTCCCCGGCAGTGGTGCGCAGCAACCTCGATGGGCACCAGCCGAAGACCTTGAGTCTGATCTGGCTGAAGAACAATCTGCTGCCGATGGACTGGGACGATCAGCACGTGCTGTTTGATGGATTTGACGCGTAGAACGGGTTTGTAATGTTTCTGGTCAGCGCAGTTGCCGCCCAACCCTCGGCCCGAAACCCGCATGAAATCGAGGGGTCGAGCGTCGGCCAGCCACAGGTCAAATGGAGAAAAGAGAGGGTTCTGGGTGCCGGCGGGCAGAAAAACGGGGGTATTTCCGATTCGCCGACAACGCATCAATGCCCGGAACCGCGTCAGCACTGGCGCGACAGGCAGAAAAAAGCCCAACCGATATGGGTTAGGTTTTTTAAATTGGTGGGTCGTCGCGGACTTGAACCGCGGACCAAAGGATTATGAGTCCTCTGCTCTAACCAACTGAGCTAACGACCCATGAAGTCAACCTCTTCAGCTTTCACCGTCCAAAAAACTTCTCAGCTTTTCCGAACGGGAAGGATGGCGTAGTTTGCGCAAGGCTTTTGCTTCAATCTGCCGAATACGTTCGCGTGTGACGTCAAACTGCTTGCCAACCTCTTCCAGCGTGTGATCAGTATTCATTTCGATGCCAAAACGCATGCGCAGCACTTTGGCTTCGCGCGGTGTGAGGCTGTCGAGAATATCCTTGGTAACATTGTGCAAACTGTCATATACCGCCGCCTCTATGGGTGCCAGGGTATTGAAATCCTCGATGAAGTCGCCCAGATGCGAATCGTCATCATCGCCCACCGGTGTCTCCATGGAAATGGGTTCTTTGGCGATCTTCAGAATTTTGCGTATCTTGTCTTCCGGCATTTCCATTTTAATGGCCAGCATCGCAGCATCCGCCTCCAATCCGGTTTCCTGCAGGACTTGCCGGGAGATGCGGTTCATTTTGTTGATGGTCTCGATCATGTGCACCGGGATGCGGATGGTGCGCGCCTGGTCCGCGATGGAGCGCGTGATGGCCTGGCGTATCCACCATGTGGCATAGGTCGAAAATTTGTAGCCTCGGCGATATTCAAACTTGTCCACCGCCTTCATCAGGCCGATGTTGCCTTCCTGGATCAGGTCGAGGAACTGCAGGCCGCGGTTGGTGTA
>FZPX01000166.1_pt1 | contig 15909 bp, 12 predicted proteins | sample 1534791 | NCBI WGS metagenome assembly FZPX01 (sample SAMEA104161951, study PRJEB21768) | metagenome | biome: subterrestrial habitat; feature: phreatic zone; material: underground water | place: France | collected 2016-06-01 | depth 60 m | reverse complement strand
CCGTTGCGCAAAGACTTCGATGCAGCACAAAGCCATACCGAAGATTTGGACAATTATCCGTTCGTGCAGGTCGAAGGACAGGGCGCGCATGAAATTCCGGTGGGGCCGGTCCATGCCGGCATCATCGAGCCGGGGCACTTCCGCTTCTCCGTTGTCGGCGAAAGAGTGTTGCGCCTGGAAGAGTGTTTAGGCTACACCCACAAGGGCATCGAAAAGCGCTTCGAAAACATGACGTTGCAACGGGGCGCAAAACTGGCCGGGCGGGTGAGCGGCGACAGCACCGTCGCCTACGCCTGGGCGTATGCGATGGCCACCGAGAGCATCGCCGCCGTGACGCCGCAGGATCGGGCGCTGTGGCTGCGCGCGCTGTTCCTGGAACGCGAGCGCGTCGCCAATCACCTGGGCGATCTGGGCGATCTCGGCAACGATGTCGCGCTGTCATTCGGCTTTGCGCAGTTCTGGATATTGAAAGAACAAGTGCTGCGCAACAATGCTGCGCTGTTCGGGCACCGCTACCTGATGGATAAAATCATTCCGGGTGGCGTGGCCGCCGACCTGGCGGAATCGGACAAGCAAATGTTGCGCGACGAATGCGCCATGCTGGAACGCGAAGTTCACTTGCTGCGCGGCATCTATGAAGAACATGCCGGGTTGCAGGACCGCTTCATAGCCGCCGGGCGCGTCGAGCCGAAACTGGCCGCACAGCTCGGCTTGTGCGGCCTGGCCGGACGCGCCAGCGCGCAGGCCTGGGATGCGCGCGTGCAGTTTGCCTGCGCACCTTACGACAAGCTGGATGTGAAAATGGCGACTTACCGCAACGGTGATGTCGCGGCGCGCGCCATCGTGCGTTTCGACGAGCTGTTCGAGTCGTTGCGTTTGCAGCGCGAGATTCTGATCAACCTGGTGCATGGTGACGAACTGGCAATACCGCTCGATAGATTGCCCGGCAACGGCTTCGGTGTGGGCATGGTGGAAGGGTGGCGCGGCGAGGTGCTGGTGGCGATCCACACCGATGCGCGGGGCAATCTCGCGCGCGTGCATCCGCATGATCCGTCGTGGCAGAACTGGCCGGTGCTGGAGCACGCCATCATGGGCAACATCGTGCCGGATTTCCCGCTGATCAACAAATCGTTCAATCTCAGCTATTCAGGCCAGGACTTGTAGAAATGCCCATATTTCAAATCATCCGGCAGATCATCAGGACGGGCATCAAAACCGAAGCACCGCCCTTGCCGGATGAAGCAATGCGCACTGGTGAACAACGGTTGCAGGAGGAAATCCTGCGCGTGTTCGGCAGCGCGCTGAGCATACGCCAGGTGGATGCCGGTTCATGCAATGGCTGTGAATTGGAAATCCGCGCGCTCAATAACGCGTATTACAACATCGAAGGATTGGGCATCAAATTCACCGCCAGCCCGCGCCATGCGGACATGCTGCTGGTCACCGGCCCGGTGTCGCGCCACATGGAGGTTGCGCTGAAACGCACTTACGATGCCACGCCAGAACCCAAGTTGGTGGTTGCGGTTGGCGATTGCGGTTGCAATGGCGGCATCTTTTGTTCGGAGGAGGGGGGCAAAAGCTATGCAACTTGCGGGCGTGTTGCCAACGTCATTCCTGTGGATGTAGTGGTGAGCGGTTGCCCGCCCACGCCCACGGCGATACTGCAAGGCATACTGACCGCCATCAGCGCGCAAAAATAACTTCTGCTTATTTAATTCGCATTCCGGGCAGCGCACCTTCATCCGGACTTAAAATGAACAGCCCTGGTGCCTCGCCGGAAGCCGCCAACACCATGCCTTCCGACAGACCGAACTTCATCTTGCGCGGCGCGAGGTTGGCGACCATCACGGTCGTTCTTCCCTTGAGCTTTTCGGGGTCGTAAGCTGATTTAATCCCGGCAAACACCGTGCGCGGTTTCTCCTCGCCGATGTCCAGCGTCAACTTCAGCAGCTTCTCCGCACCTTCCACATGTTCGGCGTTGACGATCTTCGCCACGCGCAGATCAATTTTGCTGAAGTCGTCAATCGAAATGGTTTCGGCGATGGGGGTGATGGCGTGTTGCTGTGCCTCGGCATGACGAACTTGTGAATGAGAATCTGCGGCAGGTGCGAGGGTTTCTTTGTTGGCTTCTATCATGGCGTCTAATTGTTTTTGGTCAATGCGGGTCATTAGGTGAGTATAATTTCCAATCTCGTGGTTGGACGGTAGAAAAATATTTTGATTAGCTTCTATGTACGGAAAAACATCCGCCCACTTCAATTCATCAATATTCAAGAATGTTTCTACATTTAATGCTAATTGGGGCAGGATAGGTTTTAGATAAGCTGTCAGTATGCGAAACATGTTGAGGGAGATGCTGCACACTTCATGCAATTTATTTTCAGCACCATCTTGCTTTGCTAACTCCCAAGGCTTCTGCTCATCAATGTACTTATTGGCAATATCCGTTGCCTGCATAATTTCGCGAATCGCTTTGGCAAAATCACGCTGTTCGTAATAGCCAATTATGATTTGCTGTCTTTCGAGGCGGCCCCCCCCATCGAAATGTTCAAATAAAAACTTATCGATCCATTGTTCGCCTTCAGCAGAAAACCTTGGGCTTCTTCCCAACAGCTTCCCATCAAACCGTTTATTGATAAATCCCGCACACCGACTCGCAATATTAATGTACTTCCCTACCAAATCCGAATTCACCTTCGCCACAAAATCCTCAAGATTCAGGTCGAGGTCTTCCATAGTCCCGTTAAGCTTTGCGGCGTAGTAATAGCGCAGATATTCCGGATTGAGTCCTTGCTTGAGGTAGCTGTCTGCGGTGATGAAAGTGCCGCGCGACTTGCTCATCTTCTCGCCGTTCACGGTGAGGAAGCCGTGCGCGAACAGCTTGGTCGGTGTGCGGAAGCCTGCGTGTTGCAGCATCGCGGGCCAGAACAGCGCGTGGAAGTACAGGATATCCTTGCCGATGAAGTGGTACAGCTCGGCAGTGGAATCCGGTTTCCAGAATTCGTCAAAATTCAAGGGCGCACCCTCTCCCCCTGCCCCTCTCCCCGAGGAAGAGGGGAGAGCAGACTCCCTCTCCCTCGGGGAGAGGGCTGGGGAGAGGGTGCGCTTGTCGCATAGCGCCTTGAAGCTGCCCATGTAGCCCACTGGAGCGTCCAGCCAGACGTAGAAATATTTGCCCGGCGCATCAGGTATCTCGAAGCCAAAGTAGGGCGCATCGCGCGAGATGTCCCAGTCGGATAATTTATTCTCGCCCTCAGCGCCCAGCCATTCCTGCATCTTGTTGGCGGCCTCGGGTTGCAGCGTGCCGCTGCGTGTCCATTCGCGCAGGAACTGCTGGCAGCGTTTGTCGGAGAGCTTGAAGAAGTAGTGGTCGGAATTGCGCCGTTCCGGCTGCGCGCCGGATACAGCGGAATACGGATTGATCAGATCAGTGGGCGCGTAGGTGGTGCCGCAGGCTTCGCAGTTGTCGCCATATTGATCCTTGGCGTGGCACTTGGGGCATTCGCCCTTGATGAAGCGATCCGGCAGGAACATGTTCTTGACCGGGTCGTAGAATTGTTCGATGGAGCGCACCTCGATCAAACCTGCGGCTTTGAGTTTGCGATAAATATCCTCTGCATACTCTTTGGTTTCGACACTGTTGGTGCTGCCGTAGTGGTCGAATTTGACATGAAAGCCGTCAAAGTCGGCCTTGTGTTCATGCCACACGCGCTCGATCAATTGCTCCGGCGTGATGCTTTCCTTTTCGGCGCGCAGCATGATGGGCGTGCCGTGGGTATCGTCGGCGCATACATAGTGGCACTCGTTGCCCTGCATCTTCTGAAAGCGCACCCAGATATCGGTCTGGATATATTCGACCAGATGGCCGAGGTGGATGCTGCCGTTGGCATACGGTAGCGCGGAAGTGACCAGAATCTTGCGCGGCATGATAGGAAAACCCCTTTAAAAGTGCGGCAATTGTAGCAAAGTCAGGCTATAGGCGTGGGGGGTAATCTTGGGTAGAATGCCACCCCCCACGTGATAGTTAACGCACCATAAGGAGCAACCCATGAGTTTTACTGAAGCAGATGTGCAGGCCGCACTGAAAAAACTGACCGACCCGAACACGAAAAAAGACTTTGTCAGCGGCAAATCGGTGAAGAATATCAAGGTCAGTAGCAACGATGTATCGCTCGATATCCAACTCGGTTACCCCGCAAAAAGCGTGTGGGATGAAATACGCGCGTTGGTGGAAAACCATCTGCGCGACAGCCTGCCGGGCGCAGGCAAGATCGCCGCGAACGTGACCAGCAAGGTGATACCGCATGCGGTGCAGCGCGGTGTGAAGCTGGTAGACGGGGTAAAGAACATCATCGCGGTGGCGAGCGGCAAGGGCGGCGTGGGCAAATCCACCACAGCGGTGAATCTGGCGCTGGCGCTGGCGGCGGAAGGCGCGCGCGTGGGCGTGCTGGATGCCGACATCTACGGCCCTTCGCAGCCCACCATGCTGGGCATCAGCGGCCAGCCGGTGTCGACTGATGGCAAGCTGCTGGAACCGATGCAAGGACATGGGTTACAGGCCATGTCCATCGGCTTCATGATCGAGAGCAACGACGTGCCGATGGTGTGGCGCGGTCCGATGGTGACGCAGGCTCTCGACCAACTGTTGCGCCAGACCCGCTGGGATGGATTGGATTATCTGGTGGTGGATTTGCCGCCCGGCACGGGCGACATCCAGTTGACCCTGGCGCAAAAAGTGCCGGTAACAGGGGCGGTCATTGTGACCACGCCGCAGGACATCGCGTTGATGGATGCGCGCAAGGGACTCAAAATGTTCGAGCAGGTGGACATCAAGATCATCGGCATCGTTGAAAACATGAGCACGCACATTTGCTCCCAATGCGGGCATGAGGAGCACATCTTCGGCGCGGGCGGTGGCGAAAAAATGTGTAAAGATTATAACGTGGAACTTCTCGGCTCGCTGCCTTTGGATATAAGCATCCGCGAGCAGGCAGACTCCGGCAACCCCACCGTGGTGGCCAACCCGGATGGCGCGATTTCCAAGGTGTACCGGCAGATTGCGCGGCGGCTGGCGGCGAAGGTTGCGGACATGGCGCAGGATCACAGCGCAGTGTTTCCGAAGATTGTGGTGCAGAACACTTAGAGGAGAAGCGGGAAGGGAGAAGTAGGAAATGGGGGAGGGTAAGTGCGGTTTTGCTGCTACCCTTCTCCCTTTACCCTTCGCCTTTCTCCCAAAGCAATGAGCATCAAATCGGACAAATGGATCCGCCGCATGGCGGAGCAGCACGGCATGATAGCCCCGTTCGAGCCGGATCAAGTTAAAGAGGTCAATGGCAAGCGCATCGTGTCTTATGGCACATCCAGCTATGGTTACGATATCCGCTGTTCCGAAGAATTCAAGCTGTTCACCAATATCAACAGTACCATTGTTGATCCAAAAAACTTCGACCCAAATTCTTTCGTCGAAGTGAAAGGCGATTACTGCATCATCCCGCCCAATTCGTTTGCGCTGGCGCGCACCATCGAATATTTCCGCATTCCGCGCAGTGTGCTGACCATCTGCCTGGGTAAATCAACTTACGCGCGCTGCGGCATCATCGTCAATGTCACGCCGTTCGAACCGGAGTGGGAAGGCTATGTGACACTGGAATTTTCCAACACCACGCCACTGCCGGCGAAAATTTACGCCAACGAGGGCGTGGCTCAGGTGCTTTTTTTTGAGAGCGATGAAGTGTGCGAGACATCCTATAAAGACCGTGGTGGAAAATATCAGGGGCAGGTGGGGGTCACGCTTCCCAAGATGTGATCCCAATCAGTTTATATACTCTTTGTAAGTCAGGATTATTTCTGGTCTATCTGTACGCGTTTCTGCTGAAAAACCATTGAGCATTTTTCCTGTTCCGCTTAAAGCAACCAACATCTCTGCTACTGTCTTTTCATCTTTGGATAGTGCTTCATGCAATGCCGGTGAATCACAAACCAATTGATTGGCTAGAACCCCATCAGCCCCGGCAAGCGCACATTTTCCAGTTACATCAGGTTCTGCTTCAAGCAGTTTGGCCAGCAATTGATGCAACTGCACAACCAAGTGTTGCCCCTGCTGCTCAGATTGCTGCTTGGCTTGCGCCTCCATCGCTTGCTGATAGGCAATACGCGCGGCATCTTGCTGCACCGAGCGTGCGTGGAATATTGAATTGCTTACGTGATTCTGTATCGGCCACGGGGTAGCGACCGCACTTGGAAAAGCCACACCAGTTGCGCCATCTGCAGGTGGTGGCGATTTTTCCATAGCCTGAGCGGTAGGCTGGGGAACACTAACTGGCTTATCGTGGATGGGTGCTTGCGGAATTTTATATTGCGCGGGTGCGCGGGTGGCCAGCAATTTTTTGCTCGGCTTAGGCTGCTTGATTTTTGGGGGGAGTTGAGCCAGCCTGACATCAAGGCTGTTCACTGTTGTTACTTTGGGTTTGGCCGTATGGGAACGCGGCAACAAATCGAAGGCAAAAATGACGAGCAGATGCAACAGCAGGGAGATCGCCATGCTCATAGCCAAGCTGTTATTGATCAAGCGTGTTGCCATTTTCAGCTCAATTTTTTATCTGGAAAAAGGGGCGCCCTATGCGCCCCTTTTTAATTTTCAAATTGACAGCCCTGCGCTACATTAATGCCATGCTTATTTCAGTATTGCACCACACCATGTATGACTTTTGGAGCATCGGTAACCGTTGGTTTGGTACCGACCGTTGTTGTCGGGTCAATGAAATCTGCCACCGTGGGCAATCCTGTGTTGCTTAAGCCAACCGTTGACAGGCCTGTACCAACACAGGAAACCTTGGCAAGGCGGATCTCCTTATCCAGCGGTTTGACCAAATATTGGGTTCCACTTGCAGTCACTACACCGGTAGTAGCATTAAACGGAATGGTGAATTTCGATGTCCAGCGCTGGTTGTTCTGGGCCGTTCCAGTTCCCTGAGTAAAGTCGCAAGCAGCGTTAGTCGTTATATCAACACACTCATTGGGAATACCCCACAGATCGCCAAAGCCGCCATATTGCAGGCTGATGGTTGCGCCCGCATAGCCGCCATATTTTGCGCCTGACGGAACAACAAAATTAACCGGCAATGGCGGGTCGAATGTTACGGGAGTAGAGCCATTCATCAGGAGTGCAAGTTGATTCCAGTTGTTGGCGCCGGTTTCCCAAACATAGTAACTGGAGCCGACAGTCAGGAAATCCACGTCACCTTGGTTGAAAGTCCCGCAATTATTACAAAATGTATTTTTCGCAGCCATAAGAGCGGTCGCGTCTGCGGCAGTGACCAACCGTCCGCTTCTAACCCCATTCGCAAAAACGCCTGACGTAGCGGTGCTTACAACAACCGCAGACGTTGAATCGGCCAAATTCCCAGTGGTTGCGTTCAGTGTATAAGTTTCAAATGCGCTTGCGGCAACCGGGCTCCAACCTTGGTTGACGTATGTACCAGCCCCAATAGATGCCACAGTTGGGCAATCGTTAATGCATTGTAGGTTGCCGATGGACGCATATTGAGACGGATAAACAATATTCTGTATCTGAGCGCGAACAGATATAGTCGATGGGCTTAGGCCAGTTAAATTGGCAAAATCGTTACCCTTGATGCCAAATTGCCCGCCCATCATCTGCGACCATCCCTGTAAACCCCAAGGGTTGGCAGTTAACATATCGGCATTGGCTACGGGAAGAGGTGTTGCATAGGGCTCCATATTGTTAGTGGTGGAGTTCTGTTTACCGGAGACAAAAAATTGCTTCGCTACATCATCCCAGTACAGTTCATATTGGGAGCTTGCAGTCATGGGGGCACTTCCAGGCATGTTAGGTTGGGCAAAATACCAGAATGTGACCTTGTGCAAGTCTGCCAAAGTCTTCTGCACTGTGGTGAATTTGCTTAGCTTGCCCCCCGTCTTGAGTAATGTATACGGGGTCTTGGTCGCGCCCGAGTTGCCATAGGTAACCTGGTTCAACGTTGCGCCTGTAGGTACTGTAACCCCTTGCATCCACAGGCCGTGATAGCCTATATAGCCATTGTAGGTAACGCCTCCTGTTGTATATTCGACCGGGAAGCCCGATTGTCTGGTGACTTGTGCGCCGGTCGTGGCGTTATAAAGGCCATAGCGCCAGACAGATTCATCGGCTGTTAAGGGGTCACGGTCAAAACATACATCAGTACCCCCCTTGTTTCGAACAAAATAGTTTGCATTGTAAGCAAACAAAAAATTGCTGCTGCCGCTGTTGCCATTCCATGTATGGCTTTCGCTGATGGCGCCGCTGCCAGCAGTGGTGCTTGACGCATTGAGGAACAGCTTGGTCATGTCAGAATTACCGGGGCCATGCGTGCCTTCAGAATAAAACGACAGCCCGCTGGTTGTGGCATTGATAAACCCTTTATCCGTTGCGCAACCGGTAGTGACTCCTTGCTGGTCGCCGCAATAATCCATGCGAAAAACACCATAAGGAAGTGTTGCGCTGGGGGCTGCGGTGGCAGTGGCATACACGGCAATATTATTACCTTGCTGCGGCGACACCCAGACTTTGGCCAACATAGGGTCGGTGCTCAATGCCCGTGTAGAATTGACGACGGCGGCAGTATAGCTTGGGCCAGTATTGTTGCTTTGTCCGCCAGAGCCACTTGCTTCGCAGGTGTTTTGGTCAATCAGCGCAATATAATTGCCGGCATTGACCTCCTGGCTTGGAGCCATGGCGCTCATGTAACACAAAATTCCGTTAAGTTGGCTCATCACTTCCGACGTCTGGTCACGCACGTAACTATTGGTGGTGTCGGTGTAATAAGGTGAGGTGCTTGGAGGCGCCGCCACTGTAATCGCCGGAAAAGCGGACAAGGCAACGATAGCCAACCTTGAAAGGGAAGAAAAAAGTTTTTTCATAATATGCTCCTTTCGGATAGGGATAATTAGTTGGTGTTGACTATGGAAACTTTGGAAGGGGTGCTGATCCCGTCCACCGCGCCGCTAGAGGCAGCACTGGACGATGAACCGCCTCCTCCACCGCATCCCGCCAGCAGAAAAGTTAATGCTGTTATACCTATCCCAAGTTTCGCAATTGATGTAAGTTTATGCATGATGTTTTTCCTTATGTTGGCTGTCATTAGCATTATGTTGAATATCGAAAATCTGCCGCATATTGCCCGTTGCGAAACACCATAATGGAAATCCGGTAATGCCATGCAACGGAGCTGCAACGCGCACTTCTTTTAGTGCAACTGTGTCGCCCAGTCCTTGGCTTATTCGGAGGCACAGTGAGCCAGTGCGCTACACGCAACAATGGCGGCCTCGCCATGACATGCGTCTAGGGCATTTCTTCAACCAATGGATATGGGGCAGCTTTCAGGTTATCGGCCAGGATCGCGAAACCTTTAGCAGTTTCTGGAACTTCGTTTTCACTCTGCTCGCAAATCTGCGACAATCCGTGCCTGTCTTTGTTTTGATCACGTTTTCCCAGCAAGGAGCACTGAATGAAATTTAACTTCCCCATCATTATCATTGACGAGGATTTTCGCTCGGAGAATTCCAGCGGCCTTGGCGTTCGCGCATTGGCCAACGCCATTGAGAAAGAAGGCATGGAGGTCATGGGCATCACCAGTTATGGCGACCTGACTTCGTTCGCCCAGCAGCAGAGCCGCGCTTCGGCTTTCCTGCTGTCGATAGACGATGAGGAATTCGGTGGCGGCAGCAAGGAAGAAACCGAAACCGCGCTGAAAACCCTGCGCGCTTTTGTGGAGGAAATCCGCTTCAAGAATGCTGACATCCCGATCTATCTTTATGGCGAGACACGCACGTCGCGCCACATCCCAAATGACATTTTGCGCGAGTTGCATGGCTTCATCCACATGCACGAAGACACCCCGGAATTCGTGGCGCGCCACATCATCCGCGAGGCCAAGTCTTACCTGGATTCGCTCGCGCCGCCGTTTTTCCGTGCGCTGGTGAATTACGCGCAGGACGGCTCCTACTCCTGGCATTGTCCCGGCCATTCGGGCGGCGTGGCTTTCCTGAAATCGCCAGTGGGGCGGATGTTCCACCAGTTTTTCGGTGAAAATATGCTGCGCGCAGACGTGTGCAACTCGGTGGACGAACTCGGCCAATTGCTTGACCACACCGGCCCGGTGGCGGCCAGCGAGCGCAACGCGGCGCGCATTTTCAATTCCGACCATTTGTTCTTCGTCACCAACGGCACTTCCACTTCGAACAAGATCGTGTGGCATTCCACCGTCGCGCCGGATGACATCGTGGTGGTGGATCGCAACTGCCACAAATCCATCCTGCACGCCATCATGATGACCGGTGCGATACCAGTGTTCCTGATGCCGACGCGCAACCATTACGGCATCATCGGGCCGATCCCTCTGGAAGAGTTCCAGCCGGAGAGCATCCAGCGCAAAATCGACGCCAACCCATTCATCAAGAACAAGAAGCTGAAACCGCGCATCCTGACCATCACGCAGAGCACCTACGATGGCGTGGTGTACAACGTGGAAACACTGAAGCAGATGCTGGATGGACGCATTGACACGCTGCATTTCGACGAAGCCTGGCTGCCGCACGCCGCTTTCCATGACTTCTACAAGAATATGCACGCCATCGGCAAAGACAGGCCGCGCGCAAAAGAGTCGATGATTTTCTCCACCCAGTCCACCCACAAGCTGCTGGCCGGGTTATCGCAGGCATCGCAGATTCTGGTGCACGAATCGCAGACGCGCAAACTGGATAGGGACTGTTTCAACGAAGCCTACATGATGCACACCTCCACCAGCCCGCAGTATGCCATCATCGCCTCGTGCGACGTGGCGGCCGCCATGATGGAACCGCCGGGCGGCACCGCACTGGTGGAAGAATCCATCGCCGAGGCGCTCGACTTCCGCCGCGCCATGCGCAAGGTGGACGATGAGTGGGGCGCCGATTGGTGGTTCAAGGTGTGGGGACCGGACTACCTGGCTGAGGAAGGCATGGCGGCGCGCGAGGATTGGATGCTGGGTGCGGACGATCGCTGGCATGGTTTTGGCAATCTGGCGCCCGGCTTCAATATGCTCGACCCGATCAAGGCCACTATCATCACGACGGGGCTGAACCTGGACGGCGACTTCGCCGATTCCGGCATCCCGGCGGCCATCGTCACCAAGTACCTGGCGGAAAATGGCGTAGTGGTGGAGAAAACCGGGCTGTATTCGTTCTTCATCATGTTTACCATCGGCATCACCAAGGGGCGCTGGAACACCATGGTGACCGAGTTGCAGCAGTTTAAGGATGACTACGACAAGAATCAGCCGCTATGGCGCGTACTGCCGGAATTTGTCATCAAGCACCCGCGCTATGAGAAGATCGGCCTGCGCGACCTGTGCGAACAGATCCACGGCATCTACAAGGCCAACGATGTGGCGCGGCTCACTACCGAAATGTATCTGTCCAACATGGAACCTGCGATGAAGCCGTCCGACGCCTTCGCCAAGATGGCACACGGCGAGATTGACCGCGTATTGATAGACGAGCTGGAAGGGCGCATCACCAGTGTGTTGCTGACGCCCTATCCGCCGGGCATCCCGCTGCTGATCCCCGGTGAGCGCTTCAACAAGACCATCGTGGACTATCTCAAGTTCGCGCGCGATTTCAACAAGAAATTCCCCGGCTTCGAAAGCGACATCCACGGGCTGGTGGCAGAAGAAAACGGTGAGACGCGGTATTACGTGGATTGCGTAAGGCAGGGGTAGCCCGCCGAACTTGCAGGGCCGAAGAAGGCAGATGCACCGATGAGTATGTGCTGCCCTTATTATTTACGCCGGTAAGTAATGAAGTGATATTCCAGCATTTCCGGCGTTTCCTGATGGTAAATTTCGCGCGACACTTCGAGCCATTCCGACTTGTCAAAGTCGGGAAACATCGCATCCCCCACGAAATCTTTCTGAATCTCGGTGATATAAAGAATATCTGCGGTATTCAAAGTCTGCGTGTAAATATCCGCGCCGCCAACTATGAAAATTTGCGTGTCGCGCGCGCATGATGCGATTGCCTCGGGCAGTGAATGCACGACCGTGCAGCCGGGTATCTTCAGACTGTGGTCGTGCGTCACCACCACAGTAGTGCGCCCCGGTAAAGGCTTGCCGATCGAATCGTAAGTCTTGCGCCCCATGATCATGTGGTGCCCCATGGTGAGCTTTTTGAAGCGCTGCAAGTCGGCGGGAATACGCCAAGGCAAGGTGTTGCGAAAACCGATGGTGCGGTTTTTCGACATTGCGACGATGATTGCCAGCGTGATCATATCGCGACTGTCGCCTTGATCGCCGGATGCGGATCATAACCTTCGAGCGTGAAGTCCTCGAACTCGAAGCCGAAAATATTTTTCACATCGGGGTTGATGCGCATCATCGGCAGCGGACGAGGTTCGCGCGACAGTTGCAGATGGGTCTGTTCCATATGGTTTAAATAGAGATGAGCATCGCCGAAGGTGTGCACCAAATCGCCGGGTTCAAGGTCGCACACCTGCGCCATCATCAGCGTGAGCAAGGCGTAGGAAGCGACGTTGAACGGCACGCCGAGGAAGATGTCGGCGCTGCGCTGGTACAGTTGGCAGGACAATTTCCCGTCAGCCACATAGAACTGGAAGAACGCATGGCAAGGCGCCAATGCCATCTTGTCGAGTTCGCCCACGTTCCAGGCTGAGACAAGCAAGCGGCGCGAATCGGGATTCTTTTTGATTTGTTCCACCACTTCAGAAATCTGGTCTACCACACGCCCGTCCGTCGTGGCCCACGAGCGCCATTGTTTGCCGTACACCGGGCCGAGGTCGCCGTGCTCATCCGCCCATTCGTCCCAGATCGAAACGCCGTTTTCCTTGAGATAGTTGATGTTGGTATCGCCCTGCAAGAACCACAGCAGCTCGTGGATGATGGATTTTATGTGGCACTTCTTGGTTGTGACCAGCGGGAAGCCGTCTTGCAGGTTGAAGCGCATCTGATAGCCGAATACGCTGACCGTGCCGGTGCCGGTGCGGTCGGATTTTTTCGTTCCGCGGATAAGCACATGTTGCATTAAATCTAAGTATTGGCGCATGGTGAAGCTCGTATAATTGCGGCTATTAGTGTTGTCATTCCCGCGCAGGCGAGAATCCAGTTATTTGGATTGATGGATTCCCGCCTGCGCGGGAATGACGAAATTCAGCAGTTAAATTCGAGGACAACATGCTAGCACAACTCATCCTATCCCAGACCTTGCCCGCCACCCCGTCAGCCACGCACCTGCTGGTGCTGCTGCCGAAGGGCAAGGCGCTGCCCAAAGACTTGCCTCACGCCGCATTACTCAAGGCCGTGCTGGCGCGGCGCGACATGAAGGCAGATGAGCTGGCGAAATCGCCGGTAGTCGCCAATGCCGAAAACGGTGCGCTGGTGGCGTGGGGGATGCTGGATTTTGAAAAAGACACGTTTGCGCAGCAAGTGCAGGTGCGCAAGGCCTTGCAGTTGCTGCTGGGAGAAAACCCCAAGAGTATCGGCATCGTCGCGCTGGGTAATGAAACGCAGCGCAGGCGCGCCGCCGAACTGGCGGTGTACGGCGCATGGGTGAACGGCGCACCGCTGCCGGTGCGCAAGAAAAAGGACGAGCGCAAGCCGCTGCAAAAAATCGAGTTGTTCGGTTTCACCGACAAGAAAATCTTTGCGCCGCTCAAGGCGCAGGCGGAAGGCAACCTGCTGTGCCGCGAGCTGACGGTAATGCCACCGAACGAACTGACCCCGGCGTTATACCGCGAGCGGATAAAAAAACTGGCGCAGCGGAACGGCTGGCGGCATGAAGAATTCGACATGAAAAAACTGCGCAAGATGGGTGCGGGCGCGTTCGTCGCCGTGGCGCAGGGCAGCGATCCGGAAGACGCTGCCATCGTGCATCTTTCATACCAACATCCCAAGGCCAAGCAAACGGTCGCGCTGGTCGGCAAGGGCATCTGTTTCGACACCGGCGGGCACAACCTCAAGCCATCGCGCTACATGCACAACATGCACGAAGACATGAACGGCTCCGCCGTCGCGCTCGGCATCCTGCTTGCCGCGACGCAGAACAAGCTGGCCGTGAATCTGGATTGCTGGCTGGCGCTGGCGCAGAACCACATCAGCCCCAAGGCCTACAAGCAGAATGACATCGTCAAGGCGCTAAATGGCACCACTATCGAAATCGTGCACACCGATGCTGAGGGCAGGATGGTGCTGGCCGATACGCTGACCCTGGCGGCGCGCGCCAAGCCTGACCTGATGATCGATTTCGCCACACTCACCGGCAGCATGGCGACGGCGCTCGGCTCGCGCTATTCAGGTGTGTTGGGCAATCGCGACGAACTGGTGCAACGCGCGGTAAACATCAGCAAGCAAAGCGGCGAGCGCCTGTGCGTCTTCCCGATGGATGAGGACTACGAGGCCGGTCTGGAATCCAAAGTCGCTGACATCAAGCAATGCTCGTTGGCTGGCGAAGCCGACCATATCCTCGCGGCACGCTTTCTGAAGCGCTTCATCAATGATGTGCCTTGGCTGCACGTGGACCTCTCATCCAGCCGCTGTGAAGAGGGTCTGGGCATCGTCGCGAGCGACGTGACGGGATTCGGCGTGGCCTGGGGGTTGGGGATGCTGCAGGCTGAGTAATTTTTCAATCTCGTGCGAATCGGAGGCTGTCTTTTTGTACTGAATATACATCCTCGACAACTCGCGCCGCTTGACGGCGTTTTACCCGTAGCGCATCATCCTAATGGGCGGGAAAGCCCGTTGGTTTTTTATACTTAACAACATGGAGGTAATATGTTCAAAAGACTTTTGTTATCAACGGCGATGGTCGTGGCTATGTCCTTATCGCAAGCATCTTTTGCGGCAGATGCTGCAAAAGATGAATGCACAGTCGATAAGGATTGTAAAGAAGGCACGTACTGCATTCTGGCTTTGACACCTCATGTGTGCAAACCACCACTGGCTGCAGGTGCGGCGTGCAAGCGGGATATCATATGTGCATCTAAGAAATGTGACATCCCCGCTGGTAAAGAGGTGGGAGCTTGCAAGTAAAAAGCACTCCGTATCTGATTTCTATGTAAAGAAATTGCGATGCATTGAACAACCCCGCAGCAAGCTGCGGGGTATCAATCCGAATCTGATCAAATACTTTATAGAAAATTAGCCTTTTAAAATTCGGCAATCGCTTGGGCAATCATCTCTTTCCCAGCATACAGTTTTACTGAGCAAACATAGTGTAAGGTATGATGCCTCCTCGTTTTCAGCACACCCAGAACATTCTCCTCACCCTGTTGTAAGGCGACTTTTCCGGATTGATGGACACGGGATTTATTGTTGCCATCGCCATTATTTTTGGCAATCAGTTCGTAATGTAACGTTTCACTTTTTGTGGTGACTGCTTTGGCTGTTACTACCCATAGGTCGTTTTCCATGCGTGGCTCGACCCACACCCGATAATCGTCAGAAGCCACGGCTGTCCCGTATTCCAATAGCATGGTTGATCCCAGTAGCATGGCGCTAAAGTAACGGAAAATCATTTGTCTTTAAAGTATCAATACAATGTGATGAGGGTGAGGCTATTCTCGCCACCCATCTAATTGCCCTGCACAACAACTGCCTGGTTATAATTCCCATTTTGCCGAACCGCCACAATCAAGCCACTGCCGCCTTGGCTGATTACAACAGAATTATGCAATCCAACCTGTTCGACATTTGATGTGTTCCCTTGACCTAGTTGGCTAATGACAGCGCGATTGGCATAACCATCCTGATTTAAGTTCACCAAATTGTTATCGCCTACTTGCTGGTGTAACGTCAGTCGCTGTTCAGGAATCAGCACATCATGTGCAACCCACGATCTTTTTCAACGCATGAAGAATCTCTA
>FZPX01000218.1_pt1 | contig 16214 bp, 16 predicted proteins | sample 1534791 | NCBI WGS metagenome assembly FZPX01 (sample SAMEA104161951, study PRJEB21768) | metagenome | biome: subterrestrial habitat; feature: phreatic zone; material: underground water | place: France | collected 2016-06-01 | depth 60 m | reverse complement strand
GCGATCATGTGTTCGTGGAAGAGCGCACCGTAGATGTGCATATCCGCCGCCTGCGCCAGGCACTGGAGCCATCCGGCATCGATGGCATGATCCAGACTGTGCGCGGCAGCGGCTACCGTTTTTCATGCGACTAACGGGCATGGCGACAGCGTCACCACAGAACACGGAGGTCAAAACCAGTTTGTTGCCTACCGTGTCTTCAGGCTGCCCCCTTATTTCGTTACACACTTTTTACCTATCTTTACTTTGCCACAAAGCACTACAAATCTTTCAGTTCATCCTGCATTCTAGCTTTGAGTTCTATAGTGGAGCATGAAGCGCTAAACGGTAATCCCATTGTTTCTGTAGCCTGTGATTGCCCTTTTGGGTTTGTTGTAGGGAAGTAAACACGGATTTCCGATAGGGGTTTCTTATTTTGCAGTGCAAAAATAAGAACCATAGGCATAATTGGTTGGGCGCTATTGTTTTTTAGAGTTAATTTGAATAAGCAACCGTGTTGGCGCCCATCAACTGCCTGATATGCTTCAAAAGCAATTTCTATCTCGCTGGTAAAGACTAATTTCCCCGTTTGTAATGGCGTAATTCCCCTGGCCTTATCCAGTTCGGCATCTATTCCTGCACAGCCTGCCAGTAATAGCAGCGCAATAAATGCAAGCACGAGTTTCTTCATTGTTTTCCCCCTTGCAAAACTGATGATCCTGGCGAGAGTAAATAATCAAAGTGATGTTTCGGGTTGGATGAAACGCGCCACCATCCCCTTCGCCAGCTCGCCCTGCAACGGTATCCGCACGCGATGCCCGCTGCCCGGCGCGGTGATGAGCGCTTCGCCTTCGAGGCTGCGCATCTCGGTGAGGGCGATGATGTGGTTGCCGGAGGGGTGGATGATTTCCAGTTTGTCTCCAACCTGGAATTTATTCTTTACATCAATCTCGGCCATGCCATTCGCGCACGCCACGATGTCACCGACGTATTGCTGGCGTGTGCTTTCGGAGTGGCCGCGCAGGTAGTTCTGTTGCTCGTGGGTGTGATGGCGTTCGTAGAAGCCGTCTGTGTAGCCCCGGTTCGCCAGCGCATCCAGCGCGCCGAGCAGCGCGTAATTGAACGGCCTGGCTGCCACGGCATCGTCTATCGCTTGCCGATACACCTGCGCTGTGCGGGCTACGTAATAGATGGATTTGGTGCGGCCTTCGACCTTGAGCGAATGTATGCCAATCTTCACCAGTCGCTCGACGTGCTCCACTGCGCGCAGGTCTTTGGAGTTCATGATGTAGGTGCCGTGCTCGTCCTCGAGCACCGGCATCAGCTCGTCCGGATGATCCTGGCGCGAGATCAGGTAGGCGCGGTCAGCCAGCGGATGGCGCGGCTGGCTGCCGCAGTCGGAGAGCGCAGATTCGCTCAGCGCCTTATCGAAATCGAAATCTATTTTTTGAATATCGCCGTTGCCATCTTCTTCCGCGTTGCCCACCTTGTAATCCCAGCGGCAGGAGTTGGTGCAGGTGCCCTGATTGGCGTCACGGTGGTTGAAGTAGCCGGAGAGCAGGCAACGCCCGGAATAGGCGATGCACAGCGCGCCGTGGATGAATACTTCGAGTTCGATATCCGGGCATTGCTGGCGGATTTCTTCGATTTCGTCCAGCGACAGTTCGCGCGACAGGATGACGCGCGTGAGTCCCAACGATTGCCAGAATTTCACCGTCGCGTAGTTGACGGTGTTGGCCTGCACCGAGAGGTGTATCTGCACCTCCGGCCAGCGTTCGCGCACCATGGCAATCAGGCCGGGGTCGGCCATGATCAAGGCGTCCGGCTGCATGGAGAGGATCGGCTCCATATCGGCCATGTAGGTTTTTACCTTGGCGTTGTGCGGCATCAGGTTGCTGGCGACAAAAAATTTCTTGCCGAGTTGGTGCGCTTCTTTGATGCCAATACCAAGCTCTTCCAGCTGAAATTCGTTGTTACGCGCGCGCAGGGAATAGCGCGGCTGCCCGGCGTATACCGCGTCCGCGCCGAAGGCGTAGGCGGCGCGCATTTTTTCCAGCGTACCGGCGGGGAGGAGGAGTTCGGGTGCTTTCATCAACGTGGTGCGTGGTGTGATCGGGCGTATTGCCATACGCCCCTACGAACCGTGCTCCCGTAGGTGCGTATGGAAATACGCCCTTCGGCAGGATAGGGGTGAAAGAAAATTGCAATGTGCATCAAAGCCCCAGCCGCTTCCAGATTTCCAGTGCCGGCCCGGCCTGGTTCAGCGTGTAGAAGTGCAGGCCGGGTACGCCACCAGCGAGCAGTTTCTCGCACAATTGCGTGACGGCATCCAGGCCGAAGGCTTGCACCGACGCCCTGTCATCGCCGTAGCTTTCCAGCGTCTTGCGCATCCAGCGCGGGATTTCCGCGCCGCAGTTGTCGGAGAAACGCGCCAGTTGCGTAAAATTCACAATGGGCATGATGCCGGGCACGATGGGAACGGTGACACCCATCTTGCGGGCTTCCTCTACAAAACGAAAATAGGCGTCGGCGTTGTAGAAATATTGTGTGATGGCGGAATTCGCCCCAGCCATGACCTTGCGCTTGAAGTTGACCAGGTCTTCGCGCGGCGATCTGGCCTGCGGGTGGAACTCGGGATAGGCCGCCACTTCGATATGGAAGTGTTCGCCGGTATGGGCGCGGATGAACGACACCAGTTCGTTGGCATACTGGAACTCGCCGGTGACCGCCATGCCGGATGGCAGGTCGCCCCTGAGCGCCACGATGCGCTTGATACCCATGTCCTTGTAGGTGAACAGCATGGCGCGGATATTCTCGCGGGTGGAGCCGACGCAGGATAGATGGGGTGCTGCGTTGTGCCCTTCGGCCTTGATCTGCCGTATGGTTTCCAGGGTGCGCTCTTGCGTGGAGCCGCCCGCACCGAACGTGACGGAGAAAAATTCCGGTTTGACCATCGCCAGTTGCGTGCGCGTGGCGATAAGTTTTTCTGCGCCTTCCGGCGTTTGCGGCGGGAAAAATTCAAAGCTGAAAATTTTAGAGTTTGTCATGATCGATAGTCACAGGTCCTTGCTGCGGGTGCCGGGTAGCCCGTTTTGGAATCAGCAGCGAGAATATGGATGAGAAGATACTGTACAGCAATGCGCCCATCATGCCTACCCAGAAGCCGCTGACTTCGAAGCCGCGCAGCACCGATCCGGCAAACCAGAACAGCAGTCCGTTGATGACGAAGATAAACAGCCCCAGCGTCAGAACAGTGGCCGGCAGGGTAAGCAGGATCAGCAGCGGGCGGAGCAGCGTGTTGATGAGGCCGAGCAGCAACGCGGCGATCAGCGCGGACTCGATCCCGTCCACGCGCACGCCGGGCAGCAGGTAGGCCACTGCCAGCAGTGCCAGCGCATTGCAGATCCAGATCAGCAGGAGTCGCATACGTCATCCTTGAAGTTCCCCTCTCCCCCGGGGAGAGACCGCAGCCGCCAATTTTTTCGCCCGAATTGAACCCATGAACCAAAAGCGTAGCGAGAACGAGCGCTGCTGTAGGAGCCCAATTTATTGGGCGATATGATATTGATGATCGCGCAATAAATTGCGCTCCTACATACGACTGTATTCACAGAGCACCAAGGTTCATGGGTAGGGGCTAGGGGGGTAAACTTTAGTAGCGGTATTGCTCCGTCTTGTACGGACCTTCCTTGGGCACGCCGATGTAAGCGGCCTGCTGGTCGGTCAGCTCGGAGAGTTGCGCGTTCAGCTTCTTCAGTTGCAGGCGCGCCACTTTTTCATCGAGATGCTTGGGCAGGGTGTATACGCCCACCGGATATTTGCCGGAGCCTTTCTGCGCTTCCGTCCACAGCTCGATCTGCGCGATGGTCTGGTTGGCGAAGGAGGATGACATCACGTAGGACGGATGGCCGGTGCCGCAACCCAGGTTCACCAGACGCCCCCTGGCGAGAAGAATAATCCTTTTGCCATCGGGGAAAATGACATGGTCAACCTGCGGTTTGATTTCTTCCCACCGGTATTGCTCCAGCGAGGCGACATCAATCTCATTGTCGAAGTGCCCGATATTGCACACGATGGCCTGGTTCTTCATCTTCGCCATGTGGTCGTGGGTGATAACGTGGAAGTTGCCGGTGCAGGTCACAAAGATGTCGGCCTTGTCGGCGGCATATTCCATGGTCACCACGCGGTAGCCTTCCATCGCAGCTTGCAGCGCGCAGATCGGGTCAACCTCGGTCACCCATACTTGCGCGGACAGCGCGCGCATGGCTTGTGCCGAGCCTTTGCCCACGTCGCCGTAACCGCAAATCAGCGCAACCTTGCCCGCAATCATTACGTCGGTTGCGCGCTTGATGCCGTCCACCAGCGATTCGCGGCAGCCGTACAGGTTGTCGAACTTGGACTTGGTGACAGAGTCGTTCACGTTGATGCCGGGGAATTTCAGTTCGCCGCGCGCATGCATCTGGTACAGGCGATGCACGCCGGTGGTGGTTTCTTCGGTCACACCCTTGACTGCGGCGAGGCGACTGGAATACCAGCCGGGCTGGCTGGCGAGGCGCTGTTTGATCGAGGCGAACAGGAACGTTTCTTCTTCCGAGGTCGGCTTGCCCACCAGCGAAGGATCGCTTTCCGCGCGAGCGCCCAGATGCAGCAGCAGCGTGGCGTCGCCACCGTCATCCAAAATCATGTTGGAAAAGTTTTTTTCGCCTCGTGGGCCGTCCGCCCACTCGAAAATTTTGTGGGTGTATTCCCAATATTCTTCCAGAGACTCGCCCTTGTAGGCGAATACCGGCGTGCCTCCGGCGGCGATGGCCGCAGCGGCATGATCCTGGGTGGAAAAAATATTGCAGGAAGCCCAACGTACTTCCGCGCCGAGCGCCTTCAGCGTCTCGATCAGCACGGCGGTCTGGATGGTCATGTGCAGCGAGCCGGTGATGCGCGCGCCGCGCAAAGGCTGGCTCCTGGCAAATTCCTCGCGGATCGCCATCAGGCCGGGCATCTCGGTCTCGGCAATGGCGATTTCCTTGCGGCCCCACGGGGCCAGTTTGATGTCGGCGACTTTGTAATCGGTAAATTCAGCCATAGTGTTCTTGCTCCTTGAACGTTATGGCCGGGGGGAGGGGGCGAACTCACCCGTTCTCCCGTGCCCGGCACGGATTGGGTGAGCATCGTTAAACTGACCGGTTACCTGAGCCTGGCAGGTGCTATATACCTGTCGCAACGCTCCTCAGGGCCGGAGAAACTTCAAGCCGCAAATGATTATTATTGGCTTATGCGGGGCATTTTAACACAAAGAGGATGAGGGTTTGCAATGCGGGGAATCAAGGCGGAGGATCGGCGAGCTGGTCATGCAGGGCCCCATCGGCGTGTCATACAGGGCGCAGATGCAGGCTTGCCTTATGGTAAGCTACCCGCTTTTAAACTCATACGGAAATACAGCCTTACATGAACATGTTAAAAGTAAATAAACAATTGATACCTGCCGCCACACTGCTTACTTTCATGATGCTACTCGCCGGCTGCGATAAGATGGTTCCGGTATATGTGTTTGACTTGACGCGGCTTGCCGCCGATGGCAGCGAGTACAAAGGCAATGGCCACTTTATGGAACAGCCATGGGCTTGTGCTCTCGACAACAAAACCGGGTTCACGTGGGAAGTCAAAACAACGACTCCAGGCCTGCACGCAGGAACCAATACTTATACCTGGTACAGCCGCGATGAGACAACCAACGGGAAGGGGGCGGGAGAAACCAATGAGATGGTGGAAGGGAAACCCAATGGCGGCGTATGCACAGGCAGCGCCTGCGATACCGAAACTTTCGTTTCCGCAGTTAACGCCGAGCGTTTATGCGGTTTTTCTGATTGGCGCTTGCCCAACAAAGATGAACTTGGTTCTCTGGTAGATGCAACCGTGCGCATCCCTGGCCCCACGCTGCCCAAGGATTTTTTCCCCAATACGCAAAACTCGAAATTTGGTTATTGGACCACCACAATTTTCCGTATGCACCATGGCAGTGCTTGGGCATGGCGCTTCGATCAAGGCGCAGACTTTGTGGCGGTGAAAGTTGAGCCGCGCTATGTCAAGCTGGTGCGTGGCACAGCCAAAACCGTCGAGAACCAAAAACCGGCGCAATAATGGCGCGGAGCAGCTTATGAAAAACTGCGAGGCGTTTGATTCTTGCGCCTTCTATGAATGAAAAGCTCACCAAGTATCATTCTGATCAAAACATCCTCTTTGGGAGATGTGCTGCACAATCTCCCGGTCGTGGCGGATATTTGCCGGCACTTCCCGGATGCGTGCATTGATTGGGTAGTGGAAGAAAATTTTACACTGCTACCCAGGTTGCACCCCAAGATCAATCAGATCATTCCCGTGGCCATGCGGCGCTGGCGCAAGTCATGGTGGCAATCTCGTGGCGAGATGCAGGCAAGCTGCCACGGGCTGCGCGCGCGCCATTATGATCTTGCATTGGACACACAGGGCCTGCTGAAGAGCGCGCTGATTACTCGCTGTGTGCCTGCCATACATTGCGGCTATGACTGGAACAGCGCGCGTGAGCCTCTGGCCAGCCTGTTTTATAACCGGACTTATGCTGTCGCCAAGAATCTGCACGCGGTGGAACGCAACCGCCAATTGGCCGGGCTGGCTCTGGGCTATGCTCCACAAGGAGCGCCGGATTATGGAATACACTCCCCCGATCTCTTGCTGCCTTGGCTGCCGTCTGATCCCTATGCCGTTCTGCTGCACGCCACCAGCCATGACAAAAAATTATGGGATGAGCAAAACTGGGTAGCGCTAGGCAAGCAATTGAACCGGATGAATATGCGCGCCGTACTGCCTTGGGGCAATGAGCAGGAGAAGGCACGCAGCGAACGCCTGTGTTCAGTTATTCCCGGCGCGAGTTGCACCCCGCGCATTAACCTGAACGAAGCTGCGGCTATGTTGGGGAGTGCACATTTAGTGTTGGGAGTGGATACCGGCCTGAGCCATCTCGCCGCCGCACTCGGAGTACCGACCATCGGTATATATACCGCCACCGATCCGGGTTTGACGGGTATCTATGCGGGCAAAAGCGCGGTTAACCTGGGCGGGAAAAATGCGCCCCCCACGGTCAATGAAGTAAGCGCTGCGATTGGACAAATATCCGGCCATGGTTAATCCGCGCTTCTTTTACTCTCTGGGCCTGTGGTTGCTGCTGCCTTACGTTTTTTTTCATCTCATGTGGCGCTCGTGCAAACAGCCCGGATATCTCAAACATATCGGCGAGCGTTTTGGTTTTTACCCCGCCCGCAGCGGCAAACCGGTGATCTGGCTGCACACCGTATCGGTCGGTGAAACGCGCGCTGCGGCAAGCTTAGTGAAACGCTTACGGGAAACTTACCCCGGCCATCAACTGCTTCTGACACATACCACTCCAACTGGGCGCGAGGCCAGTGAGCAACTTTATGGTGACGATGTGCTGCGGGTTTATCTGCCTTATGACTACCCGTTTGCGGTCAAACATTTCCTGAACCACTTTCGTCCCCGTATCGGCGTCCTGATGGAAACGGAAATCTGGTTCAACCTGATTCACGAATGCCACACTGGAAACATCCCACTGCTGCTGCTCAACGCACGCCTGTCGGAGAAATCTGCCGCGCGGTATGCGCGTTATCCGAATCTGACAAGATTTTGCTTGGGTGAATTGAGCGCCATTGCCGCGCAAACATCTGACGATGCCGCACGCCTGGCTGCCTTGGGTGCCAGCAACCTGTCTGTCATGGGCAACCTGAAATTTGACATCGAACCGCCTGCTGCCATGCTGGGGTTGGGAAAAGAGCTGCGCAGACAGTTCGGCGCAGAACGCACAGTATTTCTGGCTGCCAGCACCCGCGAAGGCGAAGAGGCACTACTGCTTGATGTTCTCAAGCAAGTTGATCTGCCGTACCTGCTCACCGTCATTGTGCCGCGCCACCCACAGCGCTTCGACTCAGTGGCGACCTTGCTCACGCAGCACGGCTTCAGCTTCCAGCGCAGGAGTGAAAACCGCCCCATTGCGCCGGGCACTCAGGCCGTTCTGGGTGACAGCATGGGGGAAATGTTCGCCTACTATGCAGCTTGCGACCTCGCCTTCATCGGCGGCAGCCTGTTGCCTTACGGCGGACAGAACCTGATCGAAGCCTGCGCCGTAGGCAAACCCGTACTCATCGGCCCGCACACCTACAATTTTGCGCAAGCCAGCCAGCTTGCCATCGCCTGCGGGGCGGCTGTGCGTGTGCAGGACGCACCGGAGCTTGCGCAGACCCTGCAAAACCTGTTATCTAACCCCCATGAGATGGCGGAGATCGGCAATGCCGGGCTACGATTCGTGAGCGCCAATCGCGGCGCAACGGAGCAAGCGCTGTTGCACATCAGCCGTTGCATAAGCAAATAGCTGGCAACTTAACGCCATCACAACTTAACGCCATCATTTCCGGTAAAATCACGTAAATTTACCGGCGCGACGTATCATTCCCATCGACCATGAATAAAATTCTTATTACCGGCGGCGCCGGATTTATCGGCTCCACAGTCATTCGCCAACTGATCTCAGAAACCGGCGTCACGGTCATCAACGTGGACAAGCTGACTTATGCCGGCAACCTGCAATCCCTGGCATCCGTTGCGGATAACCCGCGCTACCGTTTCGAGCGTGTGGATATTTGCACTGCCGCCGAAGTTGCACGCTTGTTCCGTGAACACCAGCCGGATGCGGTGATGCATCTGGCCGCCGAGTCCCATGTCGACCGTTCAATCACCGGCCCGGCGGCATTCATCGAAACCAATATCGTCGGCACCTACACCCTGCTGGAAGCCGCACGGGAATATTGGAGCGCGCTTGCTGCGGAACGCAAGAACGCTTTCCGCTTCCACCACATTTCCACCGATGAGGTATATGGCAGTTTGGGTTCCAGCGGCTTCTTTACCGAAGACACCCCTTACCAGCCGAATTCGCCTTACTCGGCAAGCAAGGCATCATCGGATCATCTGGTGCGCGCCTGGCATCACACCTATGGCTTGCCCACGGTCACCACCAACTGCTCAAACAATTACGGCCCCTACCATTTTCCCGAAAAACTGATCCCGCTGATTATCCTGAATGCGTGCAACGGCAAACCGCTTCCTATCTACGGCAAGGGCGACAATATCCGTGACTGGCTGTATGTGGACGACCATGCGCGCGCATTGCGCCTGGTGCTGGAGCGAGGACGTGCGGGTGAAACATACAATATCGGCGGATGGAACGAGAAGACCAATCTCGAAGTTGTACATGCAATTTGCGCCATCCTTGATGATCTGCACCCACAGGGTGCGCCGCACGCCTCCCTCATCAAATATGTGCAGGACAGGCCCGGCCACGATCGCCGTTACGCCATTGACGCCTCAAAGATCGCAAACGAATTGGGCTGGAAACCGCTGGAAACTTTTGAGACCGGGCTGCGCAAGACCGTGGAGTGGTATCTGGCAAATACCGCCTGGACCGATGCTGTGATCAGCGGAGAGTATCAGAATTGGATCAAACAAAATTACGGTGACAGGAAAATATCATGAAAGGCATCATACTCGCAGGCGGCTCAGGCACCCGGCTCTATCCGGTTACCCAGACCATTTCCAAGCAGCTGCTGCCGATCTACGACAAACCGATGATTTACTACCCGCTGTCCACGCTGATGCTGGCCGGAATGCGCGATATTCTCATTATCTCTACCCCGCAGGACACGCCGCATTTCGAACGGCTGCTGCGCGACGGTTCCCAATGGGGCATGAATTTCTCCTATGCCGTACAACCATCGCCAGATGGACTTGCGCAGGCATTCATTATCGGCGAATCATTTATCGGAAACGACCCCTGCTCGATGGTGCTGGGCGACAATATTTTTTACGGCCACGACATCGGGAATTTGTTGAGCCATGCAACCGCAAAAAAAAATGGGGCCACGGTTTTCGCCTATCACGTAAACGATCCTGAACGCTATGGTGTGGTTGAGTTTGACAAAACCGGGCGTGCCGTCAGCATTGAGGAGAAGCCCCTCAAGCCTAAATCTAATTATGCGCTGACCGGATTGTATTTTTATGATAATCAGGTAATCGATATTGCCAAATCCATCAAACCATCGGCACGTGGTGAGCTGGAAATTACTGCCGTGATGCAACATTATCTGGATATGGATATGCTGGAAGTCCAGGTTATGCGCCGGGGTTATGCCTGGCTGGATACCGGCACGCACGAGTCGCTGCTGGAGGCTTCGATGTTCATCCAGACCCTGGAAAAACGTCAAGGGCTGAAAGTCGCCTGCCCTGAAGAAATTGCCTACCGCCAGAATTACATTACTGCGGAACAAATAGAGAAACTGGCCGTGCCATTGTCCAAAAATTCTTATGGCCAATACCTGCTGGGCATCTTGAATGAAAGGAATGGATAAATGCAAGTCGTGCAAACTGCCATACCGGATTTGTTGATTCTCGAACACAAGGTGTTCGGGGATGCGCGTGGCTTTTTCTTCGAGATTTTTAACCAGCGGGATTTTGAACAATTGACCGGTATCAAGGACCGTTTCGTGCAGGACAACGAGTCCCGCTCCGCACGCAATGTCCTGCGCGGGCTGCATTACCAGATAAAGCAACCCCAAGGCAAACTGGTGCACGTGCTGACGGGGGATGTGTTCGATGTTGCCGTGGATCTCCGCAAATCATCGCCCACCTTTGGGCAGTGGGTAGGCACCCTGCTTTCCTCCGAGAACAAACGGATGTTATGGGTGCCGAAAGGGTTCGCGCACGGCTTTATCGTTCTCAGCGAATATGCCGAGTTTCTCTACAAAACGACCGATTACTGGGCGCCTGAATATGAACGCTCCCTACTCTGGAATGATCCGGATATGGCTATCAAATGGCCTTTAAACGGAAACGTCCCGATACTATCCGGGAAGGATCAGGAAGGCGTGCCTTTTCGCCAGGCAGAGGTCTTCCCTTAAAAAATATTGCCATGAAAATTTTACTGGTTGGCAAAAACGGGCAGGTGGGCAGGGAGCTGGAAAAAACACTTGCGCGCTTGGGAGAATTAACCGCGCTGGACAGACAAGGCATGGATCTGGGCGATCCGGATTCAATCCGTGCACCCATACGCAGCTTGCAGCCGGATGTTATTGTCAACGCTGCCGCCTACACCGCTGTGGACAAGGCAGAATCCGAGACTGATCTGGCCATGGCGGTTAATGGCGTGGCACCAGGGATCATGGCGGAAGAGGCAGCGCGGCTGAATGCCCTGCTTGTCCATTACTCCACCGATTATGTGTTCGATGGAACAAAAAGCGCTCCCTATACCGAGCAGGACATACCCAATCCATTAAATGTTTATGGGCATAGCAAACTGATGGGTGAGCGGGCTATTGATGCGCATGCTTCGCGCTTTCTGATATTCCGTTCCACTTGGGTGTATGACGCGCAGGGCAAAAACTTCCTGAATACGATAAAACGCATAGGCGCCCAGCGTCCCGAACTAACCATCGTAAACGACCAGTTTGGCGCACCGACCTGGAGCCGCGAAATAGCGCGGGCTACGGCGCAGGCCATAGCCTCGTACCTGGCCCAACCCGATCCGGATCAGATTAACGGGATATACCACATGACTGCGCAGGGGCAAACTTCATGGTTTGGATTTGCGCAGTCTGCCGCAAGGTGCGGCCTGTTTGTCGGCCTCGCCCATCCGCCAGCCTTGTGCGCCATTAGCAGCGCGGAATTTCCCACCCCGGCAAAACGGCCAATGAATTCGGTATTATCCAATGCCAAATTGCTTGAGCAGTTTGGCATTCAATTACCTGAGTGGGATGTGTCGCTACGGGAATGCATGACGCTCAATAGAGCGCTTGATTAACCTTGGCAAGGTCATCTTCGGCCAATGTTCCGGCTGCGGCCTTCAGCCGCAGTTGGCTGATCAGGTAATTGTACTCGGCCTGATACAAGTCGCGGCGGGTGGAGTAAAGCTGCTGCTGCGCATTCAGCACATCCAGATTAGTGCGCACACCAACCTCCTGACCCAGCTTGCTGGCTTCCAGCAAACTTTCGCTGGACTTTAGCGCCTGTTGCAGCGCCTTGACCTGGGCAATGCCGTTGACCACGCCCAGATAGGCCTGGCGCGTTTGCAGTGCGACGGTGCGGCGCGCATTTTCCAGCTCTTCGTTGGCGCGGTCGCGGTTGGCCTCGGCTTCGCGCACCTTGGACTGTGTTGCGCCGCCTTGAAACAGCGGTAAGTTGAGTTGCACGCCGACAGAAGTGTTGCGGCTGTCGCTGCCCACCCCCAGGTTGCCGCCGTTGGCAAAGTTTTCGGAATGATTGGCAACCAGATCGAGCGTCGGATAGTGCCCGCCGCGATTACGCTCAGTTTCTTTCGCGGCCAGCTCAGCGGCGGCTTGTGTCACTACTAACTGTGGATTGTGTCGTTGCGCCTCATCCACCCACTTTTCCATATCTATCGGTTGCAGCGCCTCCAGCTTGAACTGTAGCCCCAACTGGCGCAGATCACCCGGCATGGTGTTGGTCAATTGTTGCAGTGCACGCTTTTTGACTTCCAGATTACTCTGTGCGGCGATTCCCTGCGCGACCACCAGATCGTAGCGCGCCTGCGCTTCGTGCGTGTCAGTGATGGTGGCGGTGCCCACCTCGAAGTTACGCTTGGCCTGCTCCAGTTGCTCGGAAATGGCCGTCTTTTGCGCCTCGGCAAGGTGCACACTGTCCTGTGCGATGAGCACATCGAAATAGGCTTGCGCCACACGCAGGATCAGATCCTGCTGCGCACCGTTGAACTGTGCATCGGCCTGCGCCACTTGTAATCCGGCTTCGGCATAAGCCACCCAGCTTTGCTGGCGGTACAGCGGCTGGGTCAGGTTCACACCATAACCATGGCTGTTGAAACGGCTCGCGCCAGAGGGGAAAGTCGTCGCCGGATGATAGGTGGTCGAGCTATCGTTGAACGTGCTGTTGGCGCTCAGGTTTGCGCTGGGCAACAGCAAAGAGCGGCCCTGTGGCAGCTTCTCCTGCCCAGCCCGATGCGCCGCGCGCGCCGCCGAGAATACTGCATCCTGCGATTGTGCGGCGCGATAGGTTTCAAGCAAGTCCGCCGCTCCCGCCGGGAAGGTTGCGCTCAACGCCGACATTACGAACATGAGTAAATTGGAGATTGTCATGGCTCGTATTGTATATTAGATATTACTAATATTCTATACCCATGCGGAAAATTTCAAGCGAAACCCGCATCATCAAAATACGAAACGGTTGGGTTGCAGTGCGTTCTGTAAAGGTGCGACGCTGGTTTCAAACAGGGTATTGCTCTCGAATACGCCAGATGTCACACAGGTAATCAGCTTGGCCTGCATTACCGGGGCGTCACCAACGATGGCGAACAGACGCCCGCCCGGGATCAGGTTGTTCAGAAAAGCATCCGGCAAAACCGGCACTGAACCGGTTAGCACGATTACGTCATACAAACCCGGCCAGTCCCGTGCCGCATCGCCTATTGCCAGTGTCACGTTACTAATATGCTGCGCCGTCAGATTCTTTTTTGCAAAGGCATGCAGCTCCGGCATGATCTCCACGCTGGTTATATGCGCCGCGAGATGAGACAGTAATGCGGTCAGATAGCCGCTACCGCTACCGACTTCCAGCACACGGTCACCTCGGCTAACCTGCAACGCTTGCAAGGCGCGCGCCTCCAGCTTGGGCTGCCACATGCTGGCGCCATAACCCAGCGGGATTTCCATATCCATGAAGGCCATCTCCCGCCTGGCGGGTGGCACAAATTGCTCGCGCTTGACCTTGGTCAGCAAGTCCAGCACCCGCGTATCCAGCACATCCCAAGGCCGGATTTGTTGCTCCACCATGTTAAAGCGCACCTGTTCCACGTTTTTCATCTCTCTCCGCTCCCGAGCATTATGGTTATCCTGCGCGGGCAGTATAACAAGGCCATCGGTCCCGCTCAACGTTAAATTGTTAACTTGCTTTTACCCTGCCATTCCAGTAACTTGCACCCCTCGCTAGGGGTCTTCGCGGTTACGGAGTGAGACACACCCTTTGAACCTGTACGGGTAATGCCGTCGTAGGGAAGCATCCACCCGATGCTTCTTGAATTGCAAGGAGTATCACATGAACGCCAATCCAAAATTTATTTCGCCCACGTTTATTGCAGGCTCCGCACACGTTGATGCGGCGGCGATCAAACCGCTGCCAAATTCACGCAAAGTATATGTCGAGGGTTCGCGTACCGATATCCGCGTGCCGATGCGCGAAATTTCACAAGCCGACACGCCTGCCGGGATGGGGGTTGAAAAAAACCCGCCGATTTATGTGTACGACTGTTCCGGCCCTTACACCGACTCGGCAGTGGGAATAGACATTCGCTCCGGCCTGCCTGCGCTACGCGAAGGGTGGATCGCCGAACGCGGCGACACCGAAATGCTGGACAAACTCTCTTCCGATTACGGACAGCAACGCCTGAACGATCCCGAACTGGCAGAAATGCGCTTCAACCTCAAGCGCGCGCCGCGCCGCGCCAAGCCGGGCAAGAATGTTACGCAGATGCATTATGCCCGTCAGGGCATCATCACGCCGGAAATGGAATACATCGCGATACGCGAGAACCAGCGCCACGAGGGTCTTTCGGAGATGCTGCTGCAACAGCATCCCGGTGAAAACTTCGGCGCATCAATGCCCAAGCAGATCACACCCGAGTTTGTGCGCAGCGAAGTGGCCGCAGGCCGCGCCATCATTCCCGCCAACATCAACCACCCCGAAGCCGAGCCGATGATTATCGGGCGCAACTTTCTGGTGAAGATCAACGCCAATATCGGCAATTCGGCGTTGGGCTCGAGCATACAGGAAGAAGTGGAAAAGATGACCTGGTCGATCCGCTGGGGCGGCGACACGGTGATGGATCTGTCCACCGGCAAGCACATCCACGAAACGCGCGAATGGATCATCCGCAACTCGCCGGTACCCATTGGAACAGTGCCGATCTATCAGGCGCTAGAAAAGGTGAACGGCAAGGCCGAAGACCTGACTTGGGAAATCTTCCGCGACACGCTGATCGAGCAGGCCGAACAGGGCGTGGACTATTTCACCATCCATTCCGGCGTGTTGCTACGCTACGTGCCGATGACCGCGAAACGCATGACCGGCATCGTGTCGCGCGGCGGCTCGATCATGGCGAAATGGTGCCTGGCACACCACAAGGAAAATTTCCTTGCCACGCATTTCGAAGACATCTGTGAAATTATGAAGGCCTATGACGTGGGGTTCAGCCTCGGCGACGGCCTGCGGCCTGGCTCGATTTATGATGCCAATGACGAGGCGCAACTGGGCGAACTCAAGACGTTGGGCGAACAGACACTGATCGCGTGGAAACACGATGTGCAAGTAATGATCGAAGGTCCCGGCCATGTGCCGATGCACATGATCAAAGAGAACATGGACTTGCAGCAGAAGTGGTGCCACGAAGCGCCGTTCTACACACTCGGCCCGCTCACCATGGACATTGCACCCGGCTATGACCACATCACCAGTGCGATCGGTGCGGCGATGATCGGTTGGTTCGGCACGGCCATGCTGTGTTATGTCACGCCCAAGGAGCACCTTGGCCTACCCAACAAGGACGACGTGAAGGAAGGCATCATCACCTACAAGATCGCCGCACACGCAGCCGACCTCGCCAAAGGCCATCCCGGCGCGCAGATACGCGACAACGCGTTGTCCAAGGCGCGTTTCGAATTCCGCTGGGACGACCAGTTCAACCTCGGTCTCGACCCGGACAAGGCGCGCGAATTTCACGACGAAACCCTGCCCAAGGAATCCGCCAAGGTCGCGCACTTCTGCTCGATGTGCGGCCCGAGTTTCTGCTCGATGAAAATCTCGCAGGACGTGCGTGACTTCGCCGCGCAGCAAGGCGTGGATGAGCAGACCGCGCTCAGCAAAGGCATGGAACAAAAAGCGGTGGAATTTGTGAAGCAGGGCAGCCAGTTGTATCGCAAGACATAGGGGTTTCAAAGGCTATGTCGCAACTAGTGTAGTGCGCCGTAATTAGCGGAGCTAATAATCGTGGGGCATGTCTCACGTTCCAGTTATTGAGACAGGAGAAACGCGATGCGAGTAGCACCGACAATCGTGCTGACAGCCAAGCAGAAAAAGGGGTTGACCAAGCTGTCGCGCTCGAACACGGCGAGCCTGAGATT